>MDTC01127554.1_pt1 | contig 15570 bp, 10 predicted proteins | sample 811181 | NCBI WGS metagenome assembly MDTC01 (sample SAMN05326644, study PRJNA326480) | marine metagenome | isolation source: seawater | place: Pacific Ocean: North | collected 2011
TATCGAAAGAACTGGGGCTGTCAGTCCTCGAAACAGCCCGGGGAATTTATGATCTCGTTTGCGAAAATATGGCTGCCGCGGCGCGCGTCCATATTGTCGAGACCGGCCGCGATCCGAGGAAATATGCAATGGTTGCGATGGGTGGTGCAGGCCCGTTACACGCCGCAACAGTAGCAGGAAAGCTGGGTATCAAGGAAATCATCATCCCCGCCGCCTCCGGCACAGCGTCTGCCTTGGGTTTCCTTGGTTCACCCATAAGCTACTCTGTGACCCAATCCAAACCTATGCTTTTCAATGAATTTCTCGTTTCAGCCACTGAAGATTTGCTGCAGCAGATGGCGGAGGAGTGTCAGTCGAAAATTCAGGAAGCCGGCTATGCCGGACCTGTTAACGTCCTGCGGCAGGCCGATCTGCGCCTTGTCGGCCAGATGCATGAACTAACAATTGATTTGCCTTCCGGGAAACTCGCGACGAAATCCCTTGAAAAAATCAGCTCTGCCTTTTTCGAAGAATACGAGCGGAGGTACACTCACGTAAAAGACAAGGCAGATATCGAAATTCTAAATTGGCACGTCACCTGTTCCGGCCGGACACCGGACTGCTCTGGTAAATTAAACACAAAGGTACACGCCTCATCCGCACTTAAGGGCACACGCGGCGCATGGGTGGCAGAGCATCTGGAAATGTTGGAAATGCCGGTCTATAACCGTTACAGCCTTGATGCCGGCACTCAACTACCTGGCCCGCTGATTGTGGAGGAGGATGAGGCGACTACAATAGTACCGGCGAATTTCAAGCTAAATGTTGATTCGGATCTGAACCTGGTTCTCAGGCTTGATGATCATTCGACGACCCAGAAAACGACATTTCAGAACCTGACATATGAACAGCAGATAAAGGCGATCACTGCCGATCCAGTTGGATTGGAAATCATGTGGAGCCGGCTCGTAAACATTGCCGAGGAATGCTGGTATGCGGTTATCAGGACGGCATATTCCTTGATTATCGGCGAGGCTCAGGACTTTGCATGCGAAATCCTCGACCCGATGGGCCGTCAGATTGTGCACTCGCCTCGGGCAATGCCGGTTTTCAATCTCACGCTTCCAATCGCTGTCAACGCCATGCTCGAGCGCTTCCCCCTCAGTTCTCTCGATGACGGTGATGTATTAATCACGAACGATCCCTGGATTTGTGCCGGACATCTTTTTGATATCGCGATAGCTGTGCCGGTCTTTTTCAACAGGAAGATCATTGCCTTTGTTGGAGTGGTCGGTCATGTAAGCGACATCGGCGGCACAAAAGACAGTCTCAATGCCAGAGAGATTTTTGACGAAGGCTTCCAGATTCCGCCCATGAAATTATACAGAGCTGGGGAGCCGAATAAAGACTTGCTGGAATTGTTGGAAGCGAATGTCCGGATGCCCAATCAGGTTCTTGGTGATCTGCATGCCTTGGTCGCAGCCGCCATGACCGGTGCCGACAGAATTAAGTCATTTGTTGAAGAATACCGGCTGGAAGACCTAAAGGCACTGACGACAGTCGTCCAGGACAAATCTGAAATAGCTATGAGAAAGTCGATTAGCGAGACGCCAGATGGCACTTATAAACACACAATACAGGGCGATGGTCTGACCGGTGCTTTGACCTACCCCGTTCAGGTAGAGATCAAGGGCGACAGCATTTCGGTTAGGTTCGATGGCGCACCGCCACAATTGGAACGTGGCGGTAGCAATTGTACACTGACCTATACAAAAGCCCATGCGGCCTATCCGTTGAAATGCATTTTTTCTCCCGAAATTCCGGGAAATGCAGGTTGTTACAAACCGATATCCGTAGAAGCTCCAGCCGGAAGCATCCTGAATTGTGACCGGCCCATGTCGGTAAATATTAGAACACGCACCGGCTGGTATGTTGGGCCGAACATATATGCCGCACTGGCAGAGGCGGCCCCGTATCGAGTTCAGGCTTTCACAGGCCTGCCCTCAAGCGCAGAATTTTACGGCGTTGACGAAGACGGAAAATTATACAGCGATCACCTCTTCCAAGGTGGAGGACAAGGAGCCTCCGCCGCCGGAGACGGCAAATCTGCTCTTCTTTACCCGACCAGTGCAGCCAACACCTCCGTCGAGATGTTCGAGGCCAGAGTGCCTGCACTCGTCTTGCGAAAGGAACTGGTAATCGACAGTGGTGGCGCGGGTAGGTTTCGCGGCGGGCTAGGCCAGGTCGTCTCCGCGCGGAAGCTCAAGGAAGACAGAAACGCCTGCCAGATAGGAATTTTCCCAAATGGCATCCATTCCGAAGTTCAGGGGCTCTTCGGTGGAAAGTCCGGAGGGCATTCAAGAGGAATAATCCATCGGACAGATGATGAACAGCACGATGTTGGCACAGGTGAACTGACCGCCATTCGGGAGGTGGCTGAGGTTGCCGAACTTTATATCGCGGGTGGCTCGGGCTATGGAGACCCGCTGACCCGCGACTACGAGTATGTTCAAAACGATGTGGTTCAGGGGTATATAAGCCACGAATGCGCGGAGCGCGTATATGGCTGCAAACTCAAGAAAGACGGGACGATAGATATTGACGCCAGTGAGATACTTAGAAAGTCGATGCAAAATTCACCGTCTTAGAAAGAACATTTCGAAAAATGTTCGCCGAAATCGAGATCGGCCATCCGATATCAAGGCAGATGACTATTCGACCATTTCGAGTGCACAACGTATTGCACTTGAGATTCCCAAAATCACTGGCACTCCGGCCGCTTCCCTGATAATTCTCTTCGTGTCGTTCGTATAGCTTATGCAATCGAGAATAATGAGGTCCAGGTCGTGAAGGGCTGCGGCCTCTCCTGCCGACATCGCTTCCTCGCGAGTTGCATTTGGCAGGAGCGGAAATGAAACCACTTCATATCCCTTTTGTTCCCATCGGAGTTGTGTGTTGGCACATTGCCTCGGGAGAGGCGAATAAACACATATCTTGCCCGTTGGCATGCACCCCTTGGCCATTGATACCAGGGTTCTCGACGGGAAAAGAACTCCCTTGAAATCCTGCCACTCAGGAAACACTCCCGTACAGAGCATTATCACAACGTCCACGCCTGATGACTTCATGTCAGCCAGCTTTTCGGCACCGTGCAAAACGACTTGTTTTTTGCTCAGACTAATACCGTCCCCATTTGGCAGCCGCGTAAACAGGGCATCATCATCATTCACCGGCTTGAACGACTCCAGTTCTGCCCTGCTGAAGTCGTCGAGAGCCCCTTTCAGCAACAGTTGCGCCGATCCCTTAGCAAGGCGATGAAACTCTTCGTCAACCTCAGAACGAGGGCTTTGACCGACGACAAGGGCTCCTATTTTGGGTTGCAATCCCATCTCCTTAAAATTCCACGACGCCTTTTAACCACCTATATCACCAACAACGCGTACGCGTGCTCTGACTGCGTTGCCCGGCATGTATGCCAACGGCAGATCTTCCACATCGACGACCCTGACCGTGCTCTCTTCAGCACCTGCGGAAACAGCCCGTTGTGTGGCGATCTGTTTTGCCTCAAGCAACAAGTCGTCACGGCTCATGTTATGAAACACTCGGTCCACTTCTCCGCTGATCTGAGCCATCGCTGCGCCGACCGCGTTTGCAACATCGGCATGCCTGACATTGATAACCTCGTTTATGCCATCCATTACCCTTGGACAGAGCATTGCGCCTCCACCAACCACAAGCAACGGGAGCTCTGCACTATCAGTCTTCATGCTGTCTACAGTCTGTTCTAGCGTTTTATTAACCGCATCAATAATTTCCAAGATTAACCGTTCAGGAAATTCACTTACCAGTCTGGCATCTCCCAAATTCAGAGCGCCCGAAGCCACTGCAATATCCGTCAAGGTCAACTGGTCACCGCCAAAAACCACCGCAGCTTGCTGCAACCGGTGTCCAACACTTTCTGGACCGATTTCAACTGGATCACTCTTTACTATTGTTCCCCCACCAATCCCAATTGACACAACGTCAGGCATGCGGAAAAGTGTGCGAACACCGCCTATTTCTATGACATTGTTGGCTTCACGTGGGTAGCCGTTGCGGATACAACCTACATCACTGGTTGTACCGCCGATATCGACGACCATCGCATTCTCAATTCCGGACAAAAAAGCTGCGCCCCGCATACTGTTCGTAGGGCCCGAAGCGAATGCGAATACCGGCGTGCTGCGTGCAATTTCTGACTTGGTAACGGTACCATCATTTTGAGTTATGAATAGCGGTGCCGTCAGACCGCTCTTCTTCAAAGCCTCCTCAAACGCATCTACAGTATGCTCGGAAATATCCTGCAAACATGCATTTAGTATTGTAACGCTTTCCCTTTCAAGAAGCCCTATCCGGCCGAATTTATTAGATTCGCTAATCCTCAAATTTGGATTTTCTTCCAGCAGGATTTCGCGGGCTCTTTTTTCACAGGACTCCGTCAATGGTGAGAAAATGCTGCTAATGGCTACTGCCGTCACCCCTGAAGCGCTTATTTCCCCGGCAACTTTAACCAGTTCGTCCTCATCCAAAGGCATTAACGGACGACCATCATATTCGTGGCCGCCCTCCACCATGTAAACATTTCCATTTACGAGGTTTCTTAGATCTTCCGGCCAGTCAATCATTGGATACAGGCTCGCGCTTGCCGGAAGGCCAATTCTGATTGTCGCCACCTTGTTCAGGTGCCGCCGTTGAACAACCGCATTCACAAAATGGGTTGTCCCGATCATTACTGCGTCGACTTCTTCGCTGCTTGCCGAATTGGATTGTACAAGGTGTTTTAATGCGGTTTCTATACCGTCAGTTATTTCATCAGTCGTCGCTGTCTTGCAGAAAGCGACAATATCTTCCCCATCGATCAAAACCGCGTCTGTATTCGTTCCACCTACATCAATACCAATGCGCATCGGTCCTATGCCTTATCAAATACACATTTATAATCAAGATCAAAGCCAAACGCTCTGGGGCCAACTGCATCAAGACCGGCTTCAGTTCTGAAAATTTCTGGACCCGGCAAGGCCAGTACAGAAACCCGCTGTCCATATCTGAGAACGTCAGTCCCTATCCCATCACCGCTTACTGTATCCACAACACAAATAAGGTCGGGCGTCATCACGATGGGGTTTCCATCAAGGTAGCCCACCGAGAATTCATTCTGGAAATGGACAAGGAATTCCTGTCCTGCGTAAACAGATAGGCCCTGAATTATAGACTTGCCACGAAGAAAACCCTCGGTGGCTTCTCGCTCAACATCGACGACCTTGCCCTCAAACAGTTTTCGTCCAGCACATGCCTTAATAATCGCCTCGACGGGGTCAAGGTGCGCGTTCCTCGCTTCCTGCACTGCATGGCCGAGTTCAATCGCCTTCGTAGTTGTATAATGAACGGTGTGGTCCTTAACCTCTTTGCCACTTCTGGGAGCCTTACATGTCGCTGCAATAGAACCAATTTCAGTGCAGACTTTTCTGCTTATTCTTTCCATCCATCGCCAACTAGCCGCCCGTGGAATGATAATTTCATTGTCACGGATATCAGCAAGGGTAAGTGGAAAACATTGCAAGTTAGAAACCGCGACGCTTGTCATCTGGGCTTCCGGATACGCGCGCCCCATCGTGTCGGCGTCTATCACAGGATATCCTGACAGGGCCGCCACCAACATAGGATGAACGCCGTTACCACCGCCGATTTCAAGAGCCATGACAGCATCAAACGTTCGCCCAAGGTAATGTTCCATCATTCTAACCGGCTTTATCGCGAAGTTCGGGTCCGCGAGCCGTTCTTGTCCGACCAGGGGGGCGCCCATATTTGACAGCACTGCTACCAGAGCGTCATCATCTAACGACATCGGGTCTACAAGATCGACAGAACGCCCATTTCTATAGAGCTCCCTCATATTTAGCAGCTTGTGATAAGGGTCACCACCTCCACCAGTTCCCAGAATCCATGCTCCCAGGGCAAGCGCCTCGATGTCTGCGAGTTCCAAAGTACGGCCGGTTAGCGCCTGTCTATCATTGTTAGGCTCTTGATTTTTGGGCGCACTCATTTCGGTCCCCCAATCAACTCATCAAGATCGTGTTGAGACATATTCATGAAAAAACTGCCAGTTGGAAACTAGGAATCTGCAATCAAATAACTCCTTAAGTCCAAAAATTCTGAAACCCAATACGAAATCATACTTACTGAGACTTAAGGTCCGATCGAAATGTCTGGGATCCCTTATTCAATCTAATTCAAATTTGTACTTAAATTCCTAATCGGAAAAAGGTACCTTTTTGAATGAGGCCAATTCGCGAAACAGATCAAGAAATGGACGTTCCACTGCAGAGTGTTGCCTTGATTGGTCTTGGGCAATCGCCACGCGGCAACATGGCGGATGAAATATCTAGCCTTGTGAACCACCCGATGGAGACCCATGAATTCGGTTTGCTTGATAGCCTGTCCCCAAAAAGTCTCGATCAGCTCAAAACCCTGTCGGAAATAGAACTGCAGGGATCGCAATCACAGCAGTCCAAAATCAACGAGAAAGCCGAGCCTTTTCTCATGACACAACTCAGGGACACCACCCCGGTTTTGTTATCACTTGATTATGCAAGTATCTTACTAACTGATCTTTATTCCAGGCTAGCTGGACAGCCAATTGATTTGGTTGTTCTGATGACAACAATTATTGGTCCAACCCCGGCACCGGCACGAGCAACTATTTTCTGCGATAAGATAGTCAAAAGAGCAATTGAGACTTTTACCGGCAGCGGCCTGCAGGTGGGAGTGATCATTCATTTGGAAAGTCAGCAGCAATTGCTTGGTTTCTCAAAAGAGACCAGCGCCTGCATAAATATAGTGGCGGTTCCGCCAGAAGAGGATCTGATCTGTAATCAGAAATTAGAGTTACTTCGTGGTTGCGATATTATTGTCATGAATTCAATTACCTTTGACGCTGAACAAAGAAATTGTCTTTCAAGTGAACTTAGAAAGCCTGTAGTACATGCGCGTCAATTGATCGCCACAGCGATTAGAGAGGCCATCGAACGTCTTGCTGCACCTTCCGAGTCATTCAATCTTGGTTCATCTAAATCAATGGTAGATAGATTAAGAATTCTCAGTGGCCGTGAACGCGAGATCATGTTTATGGTTTCGTCGGGCCTTACAAATAAGGAAATTGCTTTTAGACTAGGCATTAGTTTCCGAACGGTAGAAATTCATCGAGCTCGAATGATGAGCAAAATGGACTTTCGAAGTGTGGCGGGCCTGGTACGAACAGTAGACAGCTTACTTGAATACTGAAGATCTGATCCGCCTCAAGAAATTTTAAAAATGGGTATGCCACTCGTAGATAAGGGACTACGCGTATAGTGGTTCTAGCAAATCAATGGTTATAATTTTTATAGGACTTTTTTAGGAGCACGCTTGTTCCAGCTGTCTCTCTACTAAAAGCCATTTGGAGGAGAACATCCAAAGAGACTAAGGGAGAAAAAAATGAGGCAAATACGCAGATTTTACACTTTTGCTCTGGCGTTGTTTTTAAGCGTCGGCGCCTTCTCAGCGTCATCTGAAGCATTCGAACGCAGAGACGGCGAGAAGATCCTAGTTTCGGCACAGCGACAAGCAGTGCCAACGATGGACCCCAGCGTTAAATACAACGCATCTATCCGCACTATGCAGCAGGCTATGTATGATGCGCTGCTCAAATACGAAGGCACGCCACCAAGGATTACTCCATGGCTTGGCGAAAAATTTGAAGTCAGCACCGATGGTCTGACTTATACCTTCCATCTCGTCAAAAACGCCAAGTTCCACAACGGTGACCCGGTGACCGCAGAAGCAGTCCGTTGGTCTTTCGAAAGGACTCTGACAATTGGAAAAGGTCCGTCTTGGATGCTTAAAGACTTCCTTCAAGCTTCTAATATCACTGTGGTCGATGACCACACCATCAAATTCAAGCTAGACCGTCCATTTGCTGCATTCACCTCGTTTTTACCTTGGTGGTACGTGATGAATCCGGCACAGGTTATGGCAAATGAAGTCGACGGTGATATGGGTCAGAAATGGTTGATCGAAAATGAAGCAGGTTCAGGTCCGTATAAGCTGCTAAGGGTTGAACAAGGCACACTTTATGAGTTGGACCGAGTTGAAGACTATTGGAAAGGTCAAAAGGGTGAACTTGGTGGTATAATCTACAAGCTTATGAGAGAATCCTCAGCACAGCGAGCTGCACTTCTCAGAGGCGAGGCTGACCTCGTGACAGGACTCAGCCCTGATGAATTTGATCAGGTTTCCAAAGCTAAAGGTGTCGTCACTTCTACCCAACCGGCGCTTACGGCTTTCGGTATTAAGTTTAATACCCAAGCCGATATAACTTCGGATGTGAATATACGGAGAGCGGTCTCCTTCGCTTTTGACTACGATGCTCTCATCAAAATCTACAACGGCAGGGCAGTTTTACAAACCAGCCCCTTTACAGATGCTATCAAAGGCAAGGTCAATATCTCGAACATGCCTAAGATGGATATCGCAAAGGCAAAAGAATATCTTGCCAAAACGGCTTATCCTGACGGTGGGTTTGAACTAGAGTACGTTTACGTTCAGGGTTTGGAAGAAGAACGCCTGATGGGCCTGATACTGATTGACAGTCTTCAGGAGCTCAACATCAAGGTAAACATGGTTCCTTTGACTTGGGCGAACATGGTGGCAAGGGGATCAAAGGTGGAGAGCTCTCCACAAATGATGGCCATATTCGCCACACCCGTTTCCACGGATCCCGATGCTGTTGCGATGCAATACCATCCTTCGTCACACGGTGCCTATTATGGTGTTCACTATGTTGACGATGCCGAACTTACCGCAATGATCGAGAAGGCGCGCTTTACGCCTAAGTGGGAAGACAGAGCACCAATCTACGAACAGATTCAGCAGCGAATCGTTGATCTCCAGCCTGAGATTTTTGGCATGATGAGGGAGCGTCGCATTGCGTATCGTGATTGGGTGAAGGGCTATGAATATTCGCCAGTAAGAATGACAGAAGAAGTGGATTTCTACGGCCTTCACATCGAATAACAACAAATGAGGAGCAGCCAAATTGGCTGCTCCTTCTTATCCAGACCAGCAATTGAATAATAGATAAGAATTTTCAGACAGCTCCAGCCTTCAAATACATTGTTGCCTATTGTCTTGGTCGGTCTAAAATTCTTTAAGCTTTAAAAGCACGTCTGTGGGGGCGAATTCTTTAATGGTCCGCTTCATTATAAAACGTCTTATTCTGATGGCAGTTATGCTGATTGGGTTACTTGCAATCACCTTTGTCATTTCCCACATCGCGCCATCGGATCCAGCTGCTCTGGCGGCAGGACCAGACGCCAATACTGAAATGATAGAGCGATATCGTTTGGAATATGGTTTGGATAAACCTGTTTACGTTCAGTTTGGCAACTACCTTACGAGATTAATGAATGGAAACTGGGGAACATCTATCCTGACTACGCGGTCAGTGGCGGACGATCTGCTTTTGTATTTTCCGAATACTTTTGAGTTGGTGGTATTTTCAATTGGTATTGCAATTCTATTGGGTATTCCTCTTGGGGTATTAGCTGCCTTTTATCAAAACAAATGGATAGATCACGTTATACGAATTTTAACTGTTTCTGGGGTAGCAATGCCAATGTTTTGGCTTGGCCTAATGAGCCAATTATACTTTGCCTTATATTTAGGTTGGTTCCCATTGGGCGGTCGAATGAACATGATGACCGATCCACCAGATCCCATAACGCATCTTTTGATTGTTGATTCGATACTTAGAGGTCAATTTGGAACCACTAGTGAAGCTTTGCATCACATTGTACTACCAGCAGTTGCGTTGTGTTTCCCAGCTTTAGCTTCAATAATACGTGTAAACAGAGCTGAAATGCTCGAAACACTCAAGCAAGATTACATAGCTAACGCTATGGCACACGGAATAGCTACTGTCCGCATAATCACGGTTTATGCGTTAAAAAATGCTATGCTACCGACCATGGCAATGATTGGCCTCCGATTTGGCTGGATGCTCGGCGGCACAGTTCTAGTTGAAACAGTATTTGATTGGCCAGGCATTGGCCTTTATGCGGTGCAAGCTGCAATCAGTTCTGATTTTGAACCTATCATGGGCGCTACAATAGTATTGGGCGTTCTGTTTATGATCACAAATTTAGTCATTGATATTACATATATGATGCTTGATCCAAGGCTTAAGAGTGACAGCTTATGACACTCAACATGAATGCAAAGCAAAATCCAGAATCGTTTGATATTTCATTCTCTGAACGACACGCAAGCCGCATCCGTTCTACGAAAATTCATATAAAAACGTTTTCAAAAAACACTTCCGCAATGTTGGGCCTCGCAATTGTGATGTGTTTTTTAACCATTGCGGCTATTGGGCCTTGGATTGTACCTTTCCCAGAAGATGCGGCAGGTAGCATAAATCTAGATATAAAATTACAGCCACCAAACGCCGTGCATTGGTTCGGCACGGACGAAGTCGGAAATGATATTTTTACGAGGGTGATACTTGGAACACGGGTAACCCTACAAATCGCTTTGATTGTTACTGGTGTGGCCATGCTGATTGGCGTTCCGCTGGGTATGATCGCCGGGCTTGCTGGAGGTACCGTTCAAGAAGTCATTATGAGAATAACCGACATCTTTCTATCGATTCCAGGATTAGTTTTAGCCATAGCTATTGTGGGCGCACTAGGTCCCGGCATCGTGAATGCGATGCTAGCATTGTCTTTAGTTTGGTGGCCCGGTTACGTACGATTAATACAAGCTAAAACATTATCCCTAAAAAACGAGAGTTACGTAGAGGCCGCCAGAGCTTTGGGCGCAAGTCAGCTCAGGATAATTTTTATCCATATACTGCCTAATTGTACCTCACCGATTGTAGTAAAGGCATCAATGGATATGGGAATGGCAATCCTCGGTGCGGCCAGTCTTGGGTTTTTAGGACTCGGTGCTCAGCCACCATACCCCGAATGGGGAGCCATGATCTCTATTGCAAGGACCTATTTGCCAGATTGGTGGTGGTATTCTGTCTTTCCCGGCATGGCAATATCGCTAACAGTGTTAGGTTTCAATCTCCTAGGTGACGGATTGCGAGATATTTTAGATCCAAAATATAGAGATTGAGATTGGAAAATCATTATGAATCCCCTTTTACACATCGAAAATTTGTCACTTGTATTCAATACTTTCGATGGTGACTTCCAAGCTTTAAAAAAAATAAATATAGATTTGGCCAAAGGAGACTCAGTCGGTGTCGTTGGTGAAACTGGCTCAGGAAAGTCCGTCACAGCCAAAGCCATAATGGGGCTACTGCCAGCCCCACCCGCTAGAATTACTAACGGTAAAATATTATTTGAAGATCGTGATATTTTATTATCATCTGAACGCGAAATGCGCCAAATGAGAGGCAATGACATCGCAATTATTTTCCAAGATCCAATGACTTACCTAAATCCAGTATTAAAAGTTGGAACACAATTAGTGGACGTGTTGCGCGCGCACGATGAAAGTGAAAACAAACAAAAAAAGAAGATAACGTCTAATTATTCAGAGTTGAGAAGCTATGCCGTCTCAACTCTTGGAAAAGTGAAGTTACCTAATCCTGAATTACTTTTCGACTATTACCCTCATCAACTGTCTGGTGGCATGCGGCAGAGGGTTCTAATTGCAATGGCGTTGCTTGGACGACCAAAATTATTAATTGCCGATGAGCCAACAACAGCCCTAGATGTGACCGTACAAGCTGAAATTGTGAAATTATTGAAAGAGTTAAGTGATGAGTTGAATATTAGTTTTTTATTTATTTCCCATGATCTAGGGCTGATATCTTCAATTTGTCGTTACGTATATGTGATGTATCACGGTGAAGTTGTTGAGCATGGGCCGACAGATTTAGTATTCAATAAACCAAAGCATCCATACACCAAAGGCTTGGTTTCTTGCCGACCATCTATAATAGATAATCCTAAAAGACTGCAAACAATAGACAAAGGTCTTATTAACGATGAATACAAGAAACAGGATCGTGAAAGCTCAAACAAAAAGTACATCACACAGATAAGTCCAAGGAACCTTAAAAGTAATCAAAAACAGCTAATTGAAACCAAAGGTAATGAAAGATTTGCGTCAAAGGTCCTGTCAGTTAATAACTTGAATAAGACTTTTGCAGTAAAATCGACAGACGGCCAATTACTCCATAATAAAGCTCTTCAGCAAGTGAGCTTTGATTTGGAAAAAGGGAAATCACTAGGAATTGTGGGGGAGTCAGGTTCTGGCAAAAGCACTCTATTAAAGATTATCTTGAAACTGCTTGACTATGAATCTGGTCGTGTCTCGTTTGAGGGTCAAGATTTGTCAACACTGACTGGAAAATCTATCAAGACATTTAGAAAAAGAGTTCAGCCTGTATTTCAAGATCCGCATAGTTCCCTCAATCCACGAATGACGCTTTTAAGAAGTATCGCAGAGCCTTTAAAGCTTCACACAACCTTACGTGGATATAGTTTACAACAGAGAGTTATAGAGCTTTTGGATAGTGTTGACCTCCCAAGTAGCTTTCTTTATCGATACCCACATGAATTATCAGGAGGCCAAAAGCAAAGGGTCTGTGTAGCTAGAGCAATCGCTCTCAACCCTAGTTTACTCATTTTAGATGAACCTACTTCGGCTTTAGACGTGTCAGTTCAGGCACAAGTTTTAAATCTTCTTAAAGATCTACAGGAAGTTTTTAATTTTACGCTAGTAATGGTAACTCATGATCTGCCGGTCGTTTCGTTTATGTGCGATGAACTTATAGTCATGAAAAATGGAAGAATTGTAGAAGCAGGCACAACTGACAATGTGGTAAGTAGACCCTCACAAGAGTACACAAAAATATTAATAGATTCAGTAATTTAGTATATTAAATTGGTACTTTATATCCGCTCAAATTCTACCAGTGACTTGATAAGCGTTATTCTAACGCTATGCCTCGATTACATGTCTGTTCCAAATACGCAGTCCGGAAAAAATAACCATCTTTGCGAAAATTTGTCTCCAGAACATCATCAGCAGAAGTCAGGGATAGCTTCACACTATTCGACACCCCAGAGACATCTTGATTAACTAGAGCCTGTTGTAGGTAACGACAAAATAAATGTGTTCAACCATCTATTTTGATTATAAAAATTGGTTTTGAATTATGATTAATCTTGCTGATTCTTGAGAGTAGGTATTGATTTATGACAAATTCTATTGATCGAACACCTCCAGTTTTTGATGGGCATAATGACCTTCTGTCCGTGCTATATAGAAAAGATACGAAGCTTGAGAAAACAATTAAAATAATTGATTTTGAAACAGGCCTAGATGGACATTTGGACCAAGAGAAGATTAAAGCAGGAGGGTTTGGTGGCGGCTTTTTCGCCATTTGGGTTCCATCACCTATTGACCGTGAGAACCGTAGGAAACAGATGCAAAGGGCAAGCTACGACCTCCCCTTACCGGCCGAAATAAAACAGAATGACGCTATCAACGACACGATTGGACAAGCGGCCATATTGCATAGGCTGAAAAAAGAAAGATTATTAGAGATCTGCACTAACAGATCTGCAATTCATGATTGCTTCAGAAACAATCAGATTGCTGCTGTCATGCACCTCGAGGGGGCTGAAGCAATTGACCCTGATTTTTACAATTTAGAAATCCTTTATGAAGTGGGACTACGCTCCCTTGGTCCAGTTTGGAGCCGATCAAACCGTTTTGGACATGGTGTTCCCTTTCGTTATCCAAGCAACGGCGACATTGGCCCTGGACTTAGTGAAGACGGCGTGCGTTTGATCCAATATTGCAATACCAAAGGAATCTTAATCGATTTATCACATCTAAACGAGGCTGGCTTTTGGGATGTGGCCAAACATTCCTGGAAACCTCTAGTGGCCACGCATTCAAACGCGTATTCAGTATCACCTCATTCTCGTAATTTAACTGACAGACAATTAGCAGCAATTGCAGAAACACAAGGAGTTGTTGGGGTTAACTTTGCCGTAGCTTTCTTGAGGCCTGATGGGCAAGCCAACGAAAACACTGCGCTTGGAGTTATTCTGCAACATCTTGATCATCTTATTGAACATTTAGGTGAGGATGGCGTTGCTCTGGGATCCGATTTTGATGGCACGACCGTGCCAAAAGATATCAAAGATGCATCAGGGTTACCAAAGCTTCGTCAGGCAATGCGCGATCATGGTTACAAGCAAGATTTAATTGAAAAAATTTGTAATAAGAATTGGTTAAGGGTATTGGAATTGACTTGGTAGGTTATGCTCAATGATTCAATTTTTTGTCCATTCTTCGTACCAAGTGGGCATGTTTATCCTCTCCAAACTAAATGGCTCTTCTATACCTGCGTAATAATCCGCAAATAACCTAGCCACAATCTCATAATTGTCTATTTTTATTCTCTTAGTTTTAGCATCTATAATATCGTCTCTGACATGCATATAAATTATTTCCCCTAAACAAATATCCCTGTTTTTATTTAATTTAATTGTGAATGACTGACGACATTCAAATGCCACAGGGGCCTCAGTAATTCTTGCAACATCAACTAACTCACAGGAGGCACGGCTTAATCCTGTAACATCAAACTCACTAATTTCTGGAGGAAAATCTACAGCACAATTGTTCATTGCCTCCGCCATTTTTCTGTCAATTAAATTCACAACAAACTCACCAGTATCCAAAATATTTCTAGCCGTGTCTTTTGGCGCTCCATCATCTTTATTCTGCAGACCCAATATCAATATCGGAGGGTCTTCACTAAACACATTAAAAAAACTGTATGGAGCAGCATTATCCACTCCATCAATTCCTCTCGACGATACAAGCGCTATTGGTCGTGGAATAACAGTGCTAGATAGCAACTTATATCTTTCCCGAGGCGATATCTCTTGAAAATTAATTTTCATAGCTCTACCGAAAAGACAATCGAAAAACGCAGCTAACTAAACAATAAGCTAAAACCTGTAGCTTAGGCAAACCGACAAAAAATGGTTGTAATCTCCGGGAGTCTAAAAAAGTCAGAAAGCTATAATTACGAAATTCACAAAAATCTTGGAGCAGTATTTGATAAGCATACACTTTGATAGGCGGCGAATAGCGAATGTGTGACGCAGATTTTCGACTAGTTTCTTTACAGAGATACAACACAAAACCCTGGCTAATAATCTTTTGGACTTAAACCACGCACACTAACTCTGGAATATGGGCGCACCAATTAATAGCTCAGTCCCTCACCTGATGGTCAGTTACTTCTCTTTTCCATTTTGAGGTCCACCTATAGTTTTCAAGGGTTTGAAATCATTGGATCCGCAGAGTATTCAAGAATTTGATCTTTTCTACTAACTACTGAATCATATATTGTTTTTTCGTCGGAGAGGTGCCGGAGTGGTTGAACGGGACGGTCTCGAAAACCGTTGTGGGCGCAAGCCCACCGAGGGTTCGAATCCCTCTCTCTCCGCCATTTATTGATAAATACATAAA
>MDTC01069948.1_pt1 | contig 15568 bp, 11 predicted proteins | sample 811181 | NCBI WGS metagenome assembly MDTC01 (sample SAMN05326644, study PRJNA326480) | marine metagenome | isolation source: seawater | place: Pacific Ocean: North | collected 2011
AAAAAATCTTTTCATATTAATTATTTCTTTTATTAAACTTTTCTTTGTCGTACTTATCTAATCTATTGAAAAGTACATAGATTACTGCGCATACAGCAATAAGTACTGGAATTATTAAAATTGCTGCCGACATATTAATCAGAAATATTAACTGCAGTACCGTATGCTAAAATTTCACAAGCACCTTGCATTACTACAGACGTAGTCATTCTAACATTAATAACAGCATCAGCTCCTAGGTTTTTAGCATCTTCAACCATTCTTTCAACAGCTTGTTCTCTAGCATAAGCCTGTAGTTTAGTATACTCTTCTATTTCACCACCAACAACACTCTTTAATCCAGCCATTAAGTCACGTAGAGCATTTCTAGCTCTCACAGTTGACCCTCTAGCAATACCTAAGCTTTCGGTAATTTTTTTATTTGGTATGTTTTCGCATGTAGATAATATCATAAATTAAATTTACAAAATTATAGCCATTTAATTGTTTCTAAATTATTAGTTTTTAAGAATTCATTACATTTTAAAAAGTGTTTATTTCCAAACCAAAATCCTTTATTTGCGCTTAGAGGGGAAGGATGTCCACTTTTTAGAACTAAATGTTCATTATCATGAATGTGTTTTTCTTTATTTTTTGCATAATTCCCCCACAACATGAATACAATATTTTTCTTTTCTTTAGAAATTACTTTAATAACATTTTCAGTAAATTCTTCCCATCCAACATGTTTGTGAGATCCAGGGAACTTTCTTCTTACAGAAAGTATTGAATTTAAAAGTAAGACTCCTTGATTAGACCAGTCAGATAAATCACTATTTAATCGATGGTTTTCTAAATAATTTTCATTTAATTCTTTAAAAATATTTTTTAAAGATGGTGGATTTTCAATTTCTGAATCAACAGAGAAGCATAGACCATTTGCTTGATTTTCGCCATGGTATGGATCTTGCCCTATTATAACAACTTTTAGTTTTTCTAATGGACATTTATCAAAAGCATCAAATATTTTATTTCCTGGGGGGTAGCATTTAAATTTCGAGTATTCTAATTTAGTCTTAGATATTATTTCATGGAAATAATCTGATTGAAACTCTCTTTCTAAAACTTTTTTCCAAGGTTCAGAAATTCGGATACTCAATTTTGATTTTTTTGAAATTTTGATACAATTGTAGAAACTGTAGCATCGCCTGTAATATTTACAACTGTTCTGCACATATCTAATGGACGGTCTACTGCAAAAATTAATGCTAGCCCAGCTTCAGGTATTCCCGCTTGTGCTAGAACAATAACAAGAACAATAATACCAGCACTAGGAACTGCAGCGGCCCCTATTGATGCTAATGTGGCAGTGGATATTATTCCTAATTGAGCTGTAAAACTTAAATCAAGACCAAAGGTTTGCGCAATAAAAACAGCTGCCACAGCTTGATATACAGCAGTACCATCCATATTTATAGTTGCACCTATTGGTAGAACAAAACTTGAAACTTCTTTTTCAACATTTAGATGGTTCTTAACCCTATCCATTGTTACTGGAAGTGTCGCAGCACTTGAGCTAGTGGAAAATGCTACCAATTGTGCTGGAAGAATTGCTTTTAAAAATGATATTGGATTTCTTCCAGTTATTAATTTAACAATTAGTAAGTAAATTACTATCATTAAAGCTAAACCTAGTAAAAGTGTTAATGAATACATTAAAAGACTTTTTAATAGGTCTGCATTAGGAGCTTCTACAATAAGTGCTGCTAATAATCCAAAAACACCATATGGTGCAAACATCATTATCAAGTCTATTATCTTTAAAATAACTTCATTGAAGGAATCAAAAAAATCTTTAATTGGTTTTGCTTTTTTCGATGGAACAAGAATCATAGATATTCCAAATAGGATTGAAAAGAATATCACTTGTAACATGTTTTTATTATCTGATGCTGCAGCTACAAAGTTTGAAGGGACTAAATCAACCAAAGGCTGTAATGGTCCAGAATTTTTATTTTCTTCAGCAGCAGTTCTTTTCTTTTCAGCATCTGAATCATATGCTTGAATTAGTTCAGTTCTAGTTTTTTCTGATATTGAATCACCAGGTTTTATAATATTAACTAATAATAGACCAACTGAGACTGCAATTACAGTTGTCATAAGGTAAGTTGTTATTGTAATACCACCCATTGATGATAATTTAGAAATATCTTTTAGATCTGAAACTCCTTTAATTAGAGATGCAAGTATTAGTGGAATTGCAATGAGTTTTAATGAATTTATAAAGATTGTTCCAAAAGGTTTAATCCAATTTGAAATAAATACTCCTCCTCCAGTTATAGTACTCATTAAGAAGCCAAACAAAACACCTAATGCCATTCCAATAAGAATTTTCCAATGCAGGGATATTTTTTTCATTATTTTTTTGAATTATTAATTAATATATAATCAAGAATAACTAAAGCAGCCATAGCCTCAACTATCGGTACTGCTCTAGGAACTACACATGGGTCATGTCTTCCTTTTCCTTTTATGGTTGTTGTTTTGCCATCAGAATTTATGCTTTCTTGATCTTTCATAATAGTAGCAACAGGCTTAAAAGCAACATTAAAATAGATATCCATTCCATTACTTATTCCTCCTTGGATCCCACCTGAATTATTTGTTTTAGTAGACCCATCAACATTAATTATATCGTTATGTACACTTCCTTTCATTTTTGTCCCATCAAAACCACTTCCGTACTCAAATCCTTTTACAGCATTAATAGATAACATTGCAGATCCCAGTTCAGAATGTAGTTTCTTAAAAACAGGTTCACCAATTCCAATCGGTGTGTTTTTAATTACACAACTTATGATTCCCCCAATTGTATCTCCTTCTTTTCTGGTTTTAAGAATTAAATCTTCCATTTCTTGTGCAATTTTCAAATCAGGACATCGAACATTATTCTTTTCAGTATTATTAAAATTCAAATTTTCATGTGACTTATCTAGTGAAATATTTCCAACAGAGGAAACATATGCATTTATTTTAATATCATCTAGTAGTTGTTTTGCTATAGAACCAGCAACAACTCTGCATGCTGTTTCTCTTGCTGAACTTCTTCCCCCTCCTCTGTAATCTCTATTTCCATATTTTTTTTCATAAACATAATCTGCATGAGAAGGTCTGAATGATTCTTTTAGGTGATTATAATCTTTAGATTTTTGATCTTTATTTTTAATTATAAACCCAATTGGAGTTCCGGTTGTCATTCCATTAAATATTCCAGAAAGAATCTCTAATTTATCACTTTCTTTTCTTTGAGTAACAATTTTAGATTGACCAGGTTTTCTTCTGTTAAGATCTAATTGCACTAAATCAATATCAATACTTTTTCCAGGTGGACATCCATCAATTATTCCGCCTATTGATTCACCATGTGATTCGCCAAAAGTTGTAACTGTAAAAAAATTTCCAAATGTATTACTCATAATAACGATGCAAAAATAAGTTTAAAATTTAAATTAGTTATTAATCAATCTTATTTTAAAGATTAATTAATCAATCTTCCAGTCTTTCAGTTTACTTGTTTTTCCAATTCCAGGGTTAAATATATTAGTTGGATCTAACTTCTTATAAAATCTTTTTAGATTTTCTTTAGCCCTGTATTCATGACCTACATTATGTTCTGAAGGGTATTCTGCCCCTCTTTCATCATAAGTTTTAAGCAAGATTTTTTTAATTTTTTTAGCATCAACCCCTTTTTTCAAAATATAATTCTGATGAAGAACATGACAAAATAAATGCCCATAGTATAGTTTGAATTCCATTAAATCATCTATTTCTTTTGGAAGTTTTTCAAACCAATCTTTTTCATTTCTTGGGAATGCAATATCAAGAGAAATCATTTCTCCAACCTTGTTTTTATTTAATGCATAATATCTTCCAAATGCACTTGCAGCAGTGTATCGATGTAAAATTGCTTTTTTACCTTCTTTTTCAGAACATTCAAAAAAACTACCATCATGTTTTTGGAAGAATCTTTTAAAATATTCTCTTGCTTCTTGAATACCGTTGTCAGACATTTCAATTACCCAGTGATGTTCATATAAATCTCTAAATTTTTCCATTTTTTGTGGTAAATGATTAGGCCAAAAATTACTTAAGAACTGCATTAATCTGTCTGATAATTTATCTGGAAATATTGAAATTTTCTTTGATAATAGATCTACCCTCCTCTTTAATTCAAACAGTGTTGGAAGAAAATTTGTTCCCATTCTTTCAATAACTAAAAAAGTGTCTTTACTATATTTTTTAGCAGCATCATAACAATCTCTATGTAAATAGTCACCGCTGGTAGGAAGTGTTTTAAATTTTGAAAGTATATCTCTTCTAATTTTCCAAAAATGTTCGGGATTATTAGATCCTACATAAAATATTTGATTTTTTTTTGGACTTACATAAGTATCGAGTCTTACTGCAAATACAGCAACTTTACCTGAACTTCCAGAAACACCATATAAAAGTCTGCTATCAGCATTGAATCTGGCAGGTGTTTTTGAATTAATTTCTCTTACTATCTCAGTATATTTATTATCTGAAGCCAATTTGTCAGAGTTATTAATTATATCTGAATTATTATAATTAGCTTTTTGTAAGTTATTTAATATTTCCTCAGGTTTGATTCCTAAATTAATTCCTAGTTCATTGATTAATTCTAGTTTTCCATGGCGATTGACCCTTGCATACAAGGCCAATTCAGTATACGCAGGTCCTCTTTTAACTAGTGAACCGCCAGAATTGTTACAAACTCCACCAACAATTGAGGCTCCAATAGATGTTGATCCTATAATTGAGTGGGGTTCTCTTCCTAGTGGTTTTAATTTTTTTTCTAGATCATATAAAGTACTACCTGAAAATCCAACTATTTGTTTTCCATTGTTTATAACATGAATATCTTTAATTAGTAATGTATTAATTATTAGTACAGGACGATCATAATCATTTTTAAAAGGAGTAGAACCCCCCGTTAAACCAGTATTTGCAGCTTGCATGATTATAATTATATTTTCGCTTACACAAATCTGGAGAATTTTCCACATCTGTATTAATGATTTAGGTTTTATAATTGCTATCGCATCACCTTCACCATATCTCCAGCCTTTTAAGTAAGGTTCCATTCTAATATTATCTTTAATAATATTATTCTTTCCTACAATGCTTCTTAAATATTCAATTACTTTAGAGATATCTTTCATAAGTTTACAAATTAAAGTTATTACATTTGATCAATATTTCTAAATTTGCAGTTGAATGAAAAAACTATTTTTATTTTCTATTTTAATTTTAACTTCATGTTCTAATAGGTCTGATTTTAATCTTACTGCAAAATCTGATATTCTTGATGATGAAATGGTGTATTTGGTTCAATACAAAGAAAATGTTCCAATTCTTAAAGATTCGGCAGTGGTTAAAGATGGGGTATTTAAGTTTACAGATTCAATTTCTGTCCCTGAGATGCATTATGTTTTTTTTAAAAATATAAAAGGAAATATCCCTGTGGTTATAGAGCCTGGTGATATAAAACTAACAGTTTATAAAGATTCTCTTAGAAGCACAAAAATTGATGGTACAACTTCGAATGATGATTTCAAGACTTACATTGAAGAGTCTTCTTCTCTAATTAATGAGCTTAATAATATTCAAAATGAAATAAATTATAATATAGCCCTTAATGATTCCCTTTTGATTGATGATTTAGAAAAACAGTTTGTCAACATGAGACAAAGGTTGACTGATTATGAATTTGATTTTATGAATAAAAAAAATGATTCATATATAGCTGCATTAATTTTACAAAGAATGGTTTTTGAAAGATCTCTTGATTATGATAAAGCAGACTCAATTATGAACAATTTTGATGAGACTATTAAACTTACTTCACCTTACATCGCTGTTAAAAACATAATAGAAAATTTTAGATTATCAAATACAGAATCGCCAAGAGTTGGTTCTTTTGCTCCAAAATTTTCAGGACCAGGAATTAACGGAGAAGTAATTTCACTTGAAGGAATTAAATCAAAATATATATTAATTGATTTTTGGGCTTCATGGTGTGCACCATGTAGAGTTGAAAATCCTGATTTAGCTGATTTACTAAACGTGTATTCATCTGATGATTTTTCAATTGTTGGTGTCTCTCTTGATATGAATCTAGAAAGCTGGAAAAGAGCTATAGAAATAGATGGAATTGAATCTTGGATTCATATATCAAACTTAAAATACTTTAACGATCCAATTGCCAAACTTTATGATATTAGTAAAGAAGGTATTCCTTCATCTTTTTTACTGAACGAAGAAAGAAAAATTATTGCTAGAAATATAAAGGGTGAAGATTTAGAATTTGTCTTGAATGCTGAGTTAAAGTCAAATGAGTAGTAATTTTTCCTTGTTTTGAAAACTCTCAAAATTTTTTACATAAAATTATTGTTTTTTATAATTGGGAAATTACCCTTTCCTATTCTTTATTTAATTTCTGATTTTTTAAGTTTTATTTTACTTTATATAATTAAGTATAGAGTTAATATTGTTGAACGTAATTTAAAGTTGTCAAACTTAACATTAAATGAAAGTGAAATAAAATCTATAAAGAAAAAATTTTATAGCCACTTCTGTGATATTTATTTAGAAATGATAAAACTTGATTCCTTAAATGAAATTGGTATTAAAAAAAGATTAAATGTTGTAAACTCTGAATTAGCCAATGATTTTTTAAAACAAGGTAAATCTGTAATTTTAATGGTTTCTCATTATGGTGGGTATGAGTGGTGTACTGCTTTAGATTATTTTTTTAGTCATAAGGTTGCTGCAATTTATACTCCATTAAAAGATAAAGAACTCGATGAGTTAACAACAGTGTCAAGAGCCCGTCATGGAATGAAATTAATTTCAAGATATACTGCATTGAATGATATTAGAGAATTGGAGGCATCTGATCAAAAATATATTTATGGTTTCATGGCAGATCAATCTCCTCAAATTAGGAAAATAAACTACTGGTCTCATTTTTTAGGAGTTGAAGTTCCAGTATTTACTGGTGCCGAAAGAATGGCTAAAGAATTAGATATTCCTTTAATATTTGCAAAAATGAGTAAAATTGGTCGAGGTAAATATCAAATGAAACTTAAATTAATATCTGAAAAACCAAAAGAAATTAATGATTTTGAAATTACGGAAAAATATTTGAGGTTAGTAGAGGACCAGATTTATGAAAAACCTGATTATTATTTTTGGACTCACAACAGATTTAAGCATCAAAGAACTAATTGATTAAAGCTTTAAATTCTTTAATTATATCATCACATTCATTTTTACTCTCAGATTCAGTGTAGATTCTTATAATAGGCTCTGTATTAGATTTTCTAATATGTAACCAAGATTTACTAAAGACAATTTTTATCCCATCTCTATCATCAATCTCAAAGTTTTTATAGTGCTTTTTAATAATTTTTTGAAAATCATAAAAATTAAAATTCTCACTTAAATTAATTTTATCTTTTATCATGAAGAATTTTGGATATAAGTTTAGAAGCTCTGACGATTTTATGTTCAATTCTGCTAAATGAGATAAAAACAAAACAACACCAACAAGAGCATCTCTTCCATAGTGACTCTCGGGATAGATAATTCCTCCATTTCCTTCACCTCCAATTATCGCTCCTACTTCTTTCATTTTTTCAACAACATTAATTTCTCCTACTTTAGAGCTAAAATATTTGCATTCATGTTTTTTAGAAATTATATCAAGTGACATTGAGGAGGACATGTTAGAGACAGTTGAACCTTTGGTTTTAGATAATACATAATCAGCGCATGCAACTAATGTATTCTCCTCTCCAAATAATGTTCCATTTTCACATACAAACACTAGTCTATCTACATCTGGATCAATAGCAATTCCAAGATCTGCATTTTCTTTAACAACACTAGATTTTAATTCAGATAGATTTTTATCTAAAGGCTCAGGATTATGAGAAAAGTTTCCGTCAGGTTTACAATTTATTTTAATTACACTTGCACCAAGTTTTTCTAATAATTGAGGGATAATAATTCCTCCGCTTGAGTTTATTCCATCAACAACAATTTTAAAACCTTTTTTTTTAATATTATTGGCATCAACTAGTTTTAGATTTATAGCATCATTAATATGTGTTTTAAAAGCATTCGTTTCTTCATAAACAATTCCATAATCATCTTCCTTGTTGAATTCAAATAAGTTTTCTTTAACAATTTTAAAAATTTCCTCAGCTTCATCTTTTACCAAAAACTCACCTTTAGAATTAAATAATTTTAATGCATTCCAGTTTTTTGGATTATGACTAGCTGTTAAAATTATCCCACCCTCAGCTTTTTTTTCTTGTATTATAATTTGAGTTGTTGGGGTTGTAGATAAATCTGTATCAATTACATTTATACCCATTGATACTAAAGTTGATTTGACAATTTCTAATAAAGTTGGACCAGAAATCCTTCCATCTCTTCCAACAACGATAGTGTTATTATCACTACTGCTTTTGCTCTTAATCCAAGTTCCGTATGCGCTAACATATTTTACAACATCAACAGGTGTTAAATTAAGACTATTTCGTCCATTTACTGTTCCTCTAATTCCGGAGATCGAACTTATAAGTGTCATATGATTCAAATATACAACTCGAATATTATATATTTATAATTGATATGATATATAATTATAAAAAAATAATTTACTTTTTATTAACCTCTCTTTTTTTTTCCTGTAATAATTTAAATGAAAAAAAGTCATATCAAAATTTTGCTGTTGTATCAGCAAAGATTGAGGCATCCAAAGCTGGTCACAAAATATTAAAAATGGGTGGAAATGCTTTTGATGCGATGATTGCAACTGACTTAGCATTATCTGTTGTCTATCCAAATGCTGGAAATTTAGGTGGTGGTGGATTTATGGTTTATAGACTTAATGATTCTAGAAATGGTAGTTTAGATTACAGAGAGAGGGCACCTATTAGAGCATCTGAAAGCATGTATTTAGATGAAAATGGAAATGTTATTAAAAATTTAAGTAGTGAGGGAGCATTATCAATTGGTGTTCCAGGAACAGTTGCAGGTTTATTTGAAGTTTATGAAAGATTTGGATCAATTCCATTAGACTCAATTTTTCAACCAGCTCTAAGTTTAGCTAAAAATGGATTCCCACTTACTAAAAGTCAAGCAACTTTATTCAATCTTCACAAAAATAAAATTCTATTAAATAGTGATAGCATAAACCTCTTTTTGAAAGATTTCAAAAAAGAAATGATTTTTAAAAACATACCATTATATAATACTTTAAAATATATTTTACAAAATGGCAAAGATGGTTTTTATAATGGTAAAATTTCCGATGAAATTTTAAAATACTTATCAAATAAAGGCTCTATACTAAATAAGCAAGATTTTATATCATACAAACCAAAATGGAGAAATCCTTTTGTTTTTCAATTTGATGATTTAAAAGTAATCACAATGGGCTTGCCTTCGTCAGGGGGAATTGTTATGTCTCAAATTTTAAAATCTTTAGAATTACTGTCTTTGGATCAGTTTAAGCAGAGGGATTTAAAATTTATTAAAACTTTAATAGAACTTGAAAAACTATCTTTTGCAGACAGGAGTAAGTTTTTAGGAGATCCTGATTTCTATGAAACAGACTTTATTGATTCATTGACTGGATTTGAATATTTAAATAAAAGACTAAGAACTATCAATTTTATAAATCCAAAACCCTCAATTGAAATACATCCAGGTACCATATCTTTTAAAGAGTCAAATCAGACCACTCATTACTCAATTTTAGATTCATATGGAAATGCAGTATCTGTTACTACTACCTTAAATTCAAATTTTGGATCTAAAATTATTGTTCCAAAACTAGGTTTTTTTCTAAATAATGAAATGGATGATTTTTCTATTAAACCAGGAAGTCCAAATATATATGGTTTAATTGGTGGAAAAGTTAATTCAATAGAGCCTGAGAAAAGAATGTTAAGTTCTATGAGTCCTACAATTATAGAAAAAGATGGTGAACTTTCAATGATTTTAGGTAGTCCCGGTGGACCCACAATAATAACTTCAGTATTACAAACTATTTTAAATGTTTATTTATTTAATGATAATATTTCTGATGCAGTAAATCATCCTAGATTTTATCACTTATGGCTTCCAGATAAAATTTACTTGGAAAAGGGAGCATTTAATGATAATATTAAAGACTCTCTAATAAATTCAGGTTATCATTTTAATCCTAAATATTCATCAATTGGAAGAGTTGATGCAATTTACTTAAATAAAAACAAGATAATATACGCAGCTCCTGACCCGCGTGGAGATGATTACTCGTCTGGTGAGTAATTGAATCAATTTATTCATATATTCATAGATTGGTTTTTTTATGAGTGAAATAATTTCAATTAAAGGCTGCAAGGTTCATAATTTAAAAAATATTGACTTAGAAATACCTAGAAATCAATTAGTTGTAATAACTGGTGTTTCTGGTAGTGGTAAATCATCTCTTGCATTTGACACTATATATTCTGAAGCACAAAGAAGATATATTGAGACATTTTCTGCATACGCTCGAAGATTTATAGGTGATTTAAAGCGTCCTGATGTAGATAAAATTGATGGTTTATCCCCTGTAGTTGCTATTGAACAAAAAACCACCTCTAAAAATCCAAGATCTACAGTTGGAACAACCACTGAAATTTATGATTTTTTAAGACTTCTTTTTGCCAGGGTATCGGATGCTTACAGTTATTCTTCAAATAAAAAAATGATTACTTACAATGATGATGAAATATTTGATTTAGTAAAAAAAAATTTTTTAAATAAGAAAATAACTATTTTTTCACCTGTTATCAAAGCCAGAAAAGGAAGTTATAAAGATCTCTTTATTTCAATTAAAAAGCAAGGATTCAATAAGGTTAGAGTTGATAATGAGATAATTGATCTTTATGAAGGAATGGAGGTTGATCGCTATAAGATTCACAATATTGAGATTCTAATAGATAAATTAATAATTGAAGATGATGATAATTCAACTCAAAGATTAAAAGAAAGTTTAAATACAGCACTTTATAACGGAGATAATTCAATTTTAATTACTAATAATGATGATTTCTCATATTATAGTAAAAACTTAATATGTCCTGATACTGGAATTTCATATGAAATGCCAGAACCAAATTCATTTTCTTTTAATTCACCCTCTGGAATGTGTAAAAAATGCAATGGATTAGGAAATGTTTACAATATCGATTTAGAATTACTTATTCCTGATAAGGGAATGTCAATATATAACGGAGGAATTACCGCACTTGGTGAATTCAAGGAAAATTGGATTTTTAAGCAAATTGAAAATATTGCTAACAAATATAATTTTGACATAAAAGATCCAATTTCAAAAATCCCCAAAAAAGCCTTAAATATTATTTTATATGGAGGAAAGGAAAGCTTCAAAATAGTATCAAAATCCTTAGGATTAACAAGAGATTATTTAATAGATTTTGAGGGAGTTGTAAATTTTATTGAAAATCAATTTTTCCAAGTTGATAGTAAAAAAATTAAAACTTGGGCAAAAAAGTTCATGAAAAATGAACTTTGTCAAAAATGTAATGGATCTAGATTAAAAAAAGAATCACAATTTTTCCTTATTGATAAAAAAAGTATTTCTGAGGTTAATCAAATGGATATTATTGATCTTAAATCTTGGATTGATTCTCTTGAAAAAAAGTTAGATTCAAAAAAAAAAATTATTGCTTCAGAAATTATTAAAGAAATATCTAAGAGAATTGAATTTATAATTGATGTTGGTTTAGATTATTTAAATTTAAATAGACAAACAAAGTCATTATCTGGGGGAGAATCTCAAAGAATTAGATTAGCTACTCAAATTGGTTCTCAACTTCAAGACGTATTATATATCCTCGATGAGCCATCAATTGGATTGCACCAGGTAGATAATTCAAAACTTATAAATTCATTAAAAAAACTTAGAGACTTAAATAATAGTGTAATTGTTGTTGAGCATGACAAAGAAATTATGTTACAATCGGATTATATAATTGATATTGGTCCTGGAGCTGGAAAAAATGGAGGTCATATTGTATTTAATGGTTCTTATTCTCAAATCATTAAATCTAAATCGATTACTGCTGATTATTTAAATGGAAAAAAGGATATTATAAAACATATCAATAATAATAATAATAATGGGGAGTTTTTATTATTGAGTGGTTGTAAGGGAAATAATCTAAAAAATATTGATTTAAAACTTCCACTTGGAAAAATTATTGGTATTTGTGGGGTTTCTGGGAGCGGTAAATCAACCCTAATTAATCAAACTCTTTTTCCAATTCTAAATAATCATTTTTTTAATGGAAATAGAGAACCTTTGACTTATAGCAAAATTGTTGGTTTGCAGTTCATTGATAAGGTTATTCAAATTAATCAATCACCTATTGGAAGAACGCCAAGAAGTAATCCTGCAACATATACTGGATTATATAATGAAATTAGAGATTTATTTTCAAAATTACCTGAATCATCAATCAGAGGATATAAACCTGGTAGATTTAGCTTTAATGTCAAAGGTGGTCGATGTGAGGATTGTATGGGTGGAGGAATGAAAAAAATTGAAATGAATTTTCTTCCTGATGTCTATGTTGAATGTGATGTATGTAATGGTAAAAGATTTAACAAGGAAACTCTTTCTGTTAAATTTAAAAATAACTCCATCTCAGATATTTTAAACATGACGATTAAAGATGCTGCAGATTTATTTATCAACTATCCAAAGATCATTAGAAAATTAAATTATCTAAATAAAGTTGGTTTAGGTTACATTACACTTGGACAACAATCGACAACATTATCAGGTGGTGAATCTCAGAGAATTAAACTTGCAACAGAATTATCTAAACGTGATACTGGAAAAACTTTATATATTTTTGATGAACCAACTACTGGACTTCATTTTAATGATATAAAAGTGTTATTAGATATTGTTTTTGAATTATCTAAAAAGGGGAATTCAATTATTATTATTGAACATAACATAGATGTTTTGAAGGTTTCTGATTATATAATTGAATTAGGTCCAAATGGTGGAAAAAACGGTGGAAAAATAACCTTTCAAGGATCTCTTAAAGATATAATTAACAATAAGAAATCTATAACGGGAAAGTTTATAAAAAAGGAATTAAATTTATAGTATGGAATCAGAAAATTGGATAGAAAAATCACATGACTCTTGGTCTGTATTTAAAATAATGGGAGAGTTAGTAGAGGGATATGAAAAATTATCTCAGCTTGGACCCTGTGTTTCAATATTTGGTTCCGCACGGACCAAGCCGGATGACAAGTATTATAAAAAAACTATTGAAATTTCTGAAGAAATTGTAAAAATTGGTTTAGGTGTTATTACTGGTGGGGGACCTGGTATTATGGAAGCTGCAAATAAAGGTGCTCAGAAAGCAGGTGGTGTCTCTGTAGGCTTAAATATTGAACTTCCTTTTGAACAATCACACAATAAGTATATTGATTCTGATAAAGTAATAAACTTTGACTATTTTTTTGTTAGAAAAGTAATGTTTGTTAGATATGCTCAAGCATTCGTTGTTATGCCTGGTGGTTTTGGAACCTTAGATGAATTATTTGAGGCAATTACTCTTATTCAAACAAATAAAATTGAAAGATTTCCAATTATTCTTTATGGATCAGATTTCTGGTCAGGATGCATCGATTGGATTAGAAATACTATTTGTAAGAAATTTAATAATATATCATCAGAAGAAATGTTTTTATTTGAAGTTGTTGATTCAAAAGATCAAATCATTAAAATTTTAAAGAAATTTTATGATAAAAAGAAATTTGCTCCTAATTTCTAAAAATTGAGATATTTATTAAACAGAATATTTTTAATTATTTTTTTTCTAATATATAATAATTGCCTTTCGCAAAATATTCATAATATAAATGCAGAATTTTTAGTTTCAAATAATAATATCTCAGTTAAACAACTTTCTGTTTTTAAGAATGAAACATCAAAAAATTTATCTAAACTAATTATTTATGACTGGAATAATTCCTATTCATCTATATCTACTCCTTTATCTAAAAAATTATACAGTGAATATGACTCATCTCTTTTAAAATCAGATTTAAAAAAAAAGGGAAGTACAATTATTTCTAAAATTTTAATTAATAATAAAAAAGTTAATTGGAAAAGAGTTGAAAATCATGAAGATTTAATTGAAATTCAATTATCCTATCCCCTTAAGATTGACAGTATTATTCAACTTGAATTTGAATATGAATTGATTATACCTTCTTTAATTACAAACTATGGGAATAGAGATGATGTCTTTTTTAATTTGAGTAATTGTTTTTTCAGATTTTCCCCTTTTATTGATGGTAAATGGTTAATTAAATCAAATCTTGGATTTAATGATCAGCTTTTTGATAAAGCAGAAATTAACTTAAACTTTAAATTTAATTCAGATTTCAATGTTATCTCAAACCTTAATAATAATTCTCTCAAAAATACAGGAACAAATAAAGTTGTTTTTTTAAATGGAGTTTTAGTTTCCGATATTTATCTTTTTTTGACAAAACAAAATGAATTCCAAAATATTACAATTGGTGATTTAAATTTATATACAAATTCAGAAAAGATTTTAAATTTAGATGATAATAGTTTTAAAAAAATACAATCTTTTTTAAAAGAAAATTTCAACCAAACAAAAGGTTTAAAAAATATTATTTTCGAACAAAATCACATAAAAAAACACTCCCTTCTTCCCTACTCTGAAATACCATCATTAATTGATCCATTTGATGAAAATATTTTAGCTGAGATTAATTTAATGAAAAATATTATTAGGGAGTTGATTAAAAATTCATCAACTTTTGATTTTCGAGAAATGTATTGGTTATTTACTGGTATTGAACTATTTTATCTCGAAAAATATATTGAACAATATTATAATGATTTAACATTAATAGGTAAATTTTCAAAATTATTTTTTATAAAAAAATATAATGTATCACTTTATAAATTTAACACTCAATTCAAACTTGCTTACAATTTTGTTAGTAGTAAAAATTTAAATCAACCAATATCTCTTTCCGCTGACAAATTAACTAGAATTAATTATAAACTGTCAAATCCAGCTAAGTCATTGTATTCTTTAAAATTATTAAATAATTATATAGGTTTATCATCTTTTAATTCCTCACTCTTAAAAATTTTAAATGGCAATAAATTTATTCATAACAACCAGGACTTAAAAAAAATATTTCAAAAATCTAGCTCATTGAATCTAGATTGGTTTTTCGACAATTATATACATTCAGATAAATTAATTGATTTTAAGATATTTAAAAAAAACAATGAATTAATAATAAAAAACAAACTTGATAAAGATTTAAGTTTTCCTATCCCAGTTGAGTTTGAATATACAAATAATGAAAAAAATATTTTTTGGATTAACCAAAACAAAGAATTTAATAAAATAACTTTTGTTGATAC
>MDTC01107385.1_pt1 | contig 15563 bp, 14 predicted proteins | sample 811181 | NCBI WGS metagenome assembly MDTC01 (sample SAMN05326644, study PRJNA326480) | marine metagenome | isolation source: seawater | place: Pacific Ocean: North | collected 2011
CTCGATGGTCCAGCTCTGGCCCAGCTTCACGTTGCCGACCACGCCGGGCACGTTGTCGATGGTGCCGGTGAAGGTGCCGTTGTCGTACTTGAGCTGGCCCAGCCAGAAGTGCTCGGTCTCCTCTCCGTCGGTGATCGGCGCCTTGACGGAGAAGTTCTGACCGTTGCCCTGCTCGAACTCGGCGATGAACGTGTCGACGGTCGCCCGGGCCTTGGCGATGGCGGCGTCCATCTCGGCCTGGTCGTAGCCGCCGCGGACCAGGGTGGGGTCGTCCTCCTCGGCCACCGGCATCGTGGACGACGTCGCCTCGGGCTGGGTGGCGGCGGGCTTCGTGGAGCAGGCGGCGAGCATCAGGAGCAGAACTGCGGTCGAACGCACCATGCGGGGTCCCCCGGGGCGGTGGTGGAGCGGCAGCCTATCAGCCCGCAGCGGGCCCGTGAGGATGGTCGACCAGGCGGCGCGTCGGGTAGGCCAGCTCGATGTCGTCGTGCTCGGCAAAGGCGTCGAGGATCGCCTCCCAGAGGGCCTGCTCGGCGCCGCGGCGGCGGCGGGGCGGGGTCAGGAAGCGCACGGTCAGCACGACGCCGCTGTCCTCGACCCGGGTGTAGACGATGGGCGTGAGCGCGCTGTAGGTGATGAGCCACTTCTTGTTGGCCTCGTCGAGCTTGTCCTGGGCCTCGGCGACGACGTCGCGCGCCTGCTCCTCGGCGATGGCCGTGAGCAGCCCCTTGGCCTTGCGCCAGTCGGACTCGAAGGTGACCATCACCCGCACCTCGTGCCAGAGGTACTGCAGCCCGGCGGTGTAGCAGGAGACGGGCTGGGAGAGGACCCGGTAGTTGGGCACGTAGACCACGCGCCCGGTGCTCTGGTCGGCCTGGACCCAGTTGCCGATCTCGTTGAGCGTGATGGTGAGCAGCCCGATGTCGATGACGTCCCCGGAGATGTCGCCGATCTGCACCCGGTCGCCGACGGTGAAGGGGCGCCAGGTGACCAGGTAGGTCCAGCCGAAGAGGTTGGCGATGGAGTCGCGCAGGGCGATGGCGATGCCCGCGGACACGAGGCCCAGGAAGGTCGCGAGATCGGAGAAGCCGGCCCACCACATGGGGGCGATGAGCAGCACACACAGGGCGATGGCGCCGTAGGTCGAGCCCTTGCGCCACAGGTAGCGGTGGCGCGGATCTTCCGCTCGGCCCTGCACGATCTGGAGCACGACCCAGCGCACCACCCACACCACGAGGATGGTGGCGGCGGTGCCGAAGACCCGGCCAGCGACGGTGGTGCCGAGCCAGGTCAGGGTGTCGTTGACCGCTGGCAGCAGGGACTCGATGATGGCGATCAGGGCGTGCTCCCCTTCTTCTTCTTCGGCGCCTTCTTCTTCTTCTTCTCGGGGAGGGTCTGCACGAAGGCGATGCCCCGGTGCAGCCACTCCCGGGCGCTGGACTCGTCGGCGACCACGTCGGCGGGCAGGGTCATGTACTCGCGCATGGGCCGCCCCTCCATCGGCTCGAAGGTGTGCCCGCCCAGGGCGCGCACGGCCTCGCGGTCGGCCTCGGACAGGCGCACGTGGAACTGCTCGCCGAACACGCCGGCCAGCATCTGGCGGTTCTGGGTGAGGAACACGGCGCTGGAGCCGAACATCTTGCGGCGCTCCAGGCGATCGTCCGCCTCGGCGAGGGCCTCGAGCAGGGCGGACAGCTCCGGCGACGGCTTGGGAAAGGCCATGGGCACCTCCGCCGCCATCCTACCGGGCGCACCCCGCGGCGCCACTCACTCGCCGACCTCCACGACGGTCATCATGCCGCCCTCGGCGTGGGGCAGGATGTGGCAGTGCGTCATCCAGTAGCCGGCGTTGTCCGCCAGGAATCGCAGACGCATGGTCTGGCGGATCCCCACGTCGACCGTGTCCTCGACGGGGCGATCGGGGAGCGGCACCCCGTCGATGGAGAGCACCTCGAAGGCGTGGCCGTGCATGTGGAAGGGGTGGTTGGTCGGGCTGATGTTGCGCACCTCGACGAGGGTGTCCTGGCCGATGGGCACGTAGGGCACGGTGACGTCGGGGAAGGTCTCGCCGTTGATGGTCCAGTGCTCGCCGGCCGAGTCGCCCTGGAGCACGAAGCGCAGGTCGGTGCGGCCGGGATCGGGTGAGGTCGACGGGCTGCGCCAGGGCCAGTCAGCGAGGGCGGGTGCGGCGCCGGCAGCGGTGGGGCGCAGGTGCAGCCGGGCGGTGAGCTCGCCCGCGCCGACGGTGCCGCCGTACAGGCTGTACGCGTGGTTGTCGAAGCCCACGTCGTCTCCGCCCACGACCAGCTCGGCCTCCACGCGGTCGCCCGGACCCAGCAGGGCGTGATCGGCGGGCCCGGCCCACAGGCCCTGGTCGCCGGCGATGAAGCGCGCGCCGGAGGTGGGGGCCAGGTCGAGGTAGCCGGTGTTGCTGGCGTTGATGAGGCGCAGGCGCACCCGCTCGCCGGGCTCGACGTCCAGCACCGGGTCGATGGCACCGTTGAAGGTCCAGGTCATGCCCGCGCCGTCGAGGCCGTGGTGGTTGTCGCCCTCGGGTGGGGTGCGGGCGTCGTGCTCGCCCCAGGCGTCGGCGATGACGACCAGGTCGCGGTCGACGGCGGGCTCGTCCGGGTCGGTCACGACGAGGGCGCCGTACAGGCCCAGGTCGACCTGGCGCGCGGTGTCGAAGTGCGGGTGGTACCAGGACGTGCCGGCGTGGGTCGCGGTGAAGGTGGCGGTGAACGTTTCACCTGGGGCGATCGGGTCCTCGGTCCAGGTGACGCCGTCCATGGCGTAGGGCACGTGGGCGCCGTGCCAGTGCACGGTGGTCGGGTCCTCCAGGCCGTTGGTGATCTCGACGATCACCGTGTCGCCGAGCTTGGCGCGGATGGTCGGGCCGGGCACGCCGCCGTTGTACGCGTAGCCCTCGACCTCCTGGCCGCCGATGGTGAAGGTGTGGGGTGCCGCGGTGAGCGCGACCCGCACCACGTCGGGATCCTCGTCGAGGTCCTCGGCATCGGGGATGATCGGCAGGGCGGGGCGGACCTCGGGCACGACGTCGGTGTCGTCGGTCGTGTCGGTGCTGTCGCTTGCGTCGGTGGCCGGAGGGGGGTCGCAGGCGAGCAGGAACAGGAGCGGGAGGAGCGGCCTCATCGGGACACCTCCACCATGATCTTCTCGGGATTCGACCAGGACTTCTCGCGGGCGAGCCACCAGGGCTGGGCCCGCCAGCCGAGCCAGGCGCGGGCGACAGGGGCCTCGCAGTCGGCCTGGAACTCGTGGTTCGTGGTGACGGACTCGTAGGGGGCGAGGCGGTTGTCGAGCTGCACGTCGACCGCGCGGTGGTGGGGGGCGCCGGAGGTGTTGTCCGCGTCGACCAGCACGCGACCGAAGGCGTGTCCGGGGGCACCGGCGACGGGGCCGGCCTCGCCTCCCGGGGGCTCGAGCGGGGGGCCCAGCAGGGCGAGGGTGCCGGAGGGCAGCTCGCCGTCGAGGGTCACGACGTCGCCGTCGACCGCGGTGATCGTGCGCACCCCGCGGACCTCCCAGCGCCCGTTGCCCGCGTCGCGGCCGATGAAGGTCCCGTCGCCGAAGGGCCCGTAGCCGGGGTCGTCGCGCCAGCCGGCCCGGGTGAGCACGCGCACGGTCTGACCGACCTCGGCACCGGGCCAGCGGGTCCAGTCCCCGCTCGCGTTCTTGCTGGCGAAGGCACCCACCCAGGGCGGGATCGCATCGCCGCCGATCGGCTCCAGGGCGGTGTCATCGCAGCTTGCCGCCACGTGGAGCACCAGCTGGCGACCGGGCTCGCCGGTGGGGATGCGGTGGCCGGCGCCCACGTTCTGCACGGTCGCGGTCACGGTGAACAGGCCGTTCGCGAGGGTGGTCTGCAGGTCGACCGCCGCGGCGAGCTGGAGCATGCGGCTGGACTCGGTGCGCGGACCGATCCAGCTGTGGTGGCGGACCGCGCCGGCCGGTCGCACCCAGCCCCCGGTGACCCCCGGGTCCAGCGCGTCCAGGAAGTCCTGCAGGTTGGAGCCGTTGAGCTCGCCCGGGGCCGGCGGCATGTGGCAGGCGTTGCAGGGCACCTTGTCGCCGAACGGCCCCTGCTTCCACTCGGTCCAGGTGGTGTGCACGGGCAGGCGGCCGTCGGGCCAGCGGACGGGGTCGGCGGACTCCCCCGGGACCAGCACCTCCTGCGCGTGCTCGTGGCAGCCGGCGCAGATCTGGCCGGTCTTGTAGTGGTCGCGCTGCACGCCGCCCATGCGCGGGTTGGGCGAGTCGTGGCTCGGACCGAAGGTCAGCGGGATCCAGGGCCCGGCGATCGGGAAGTCGTCGGGCTCGCTGGGGCGGTGCACCACCAGCTTGCCCGCCACGCCGGGGGCGGGATCGTCGAGGTCCACGAAGTCGACCTTGTGGCACACGTCGCAGTGCACGCCGGCCTCGTAGGCGAAGCCGGTCGCTTCCAGGAGGTCGCGGTCGCCCAGTTGACCGTCGATGCCGGGGGCGTGGCAGTCGGCGCACTGGCCATTCACCTCGGTCGAACCGTCACAGTTGGGTGCGCAGCTGGGGTCGAGATCGGGCAGGGTGCCCGCTCCCAGGTAGCAGCGGTCGGTGGCCGTCGCGGCGCCCGGCTGCAGGCCCTGGGCCCAGGTCCCGCCGAGCGACTCGCAGGCAGCCTGGGTCCCCGCGGCGACGGTGCCAGCGTACAGCTCCTGCACGTGGGCGTTGCTGGCGGCGGTGCGGTGGGGCGAGGCGTACCAGTCGTCGTCGAGGGTGCGGTGGCAGTGGGCGCACTGGAGGGTCGTGTCGCGGCGGTCGGGGGTGCCGGGGTCCTGGAAGACGTACTCGGGGTTGTCGGTGGTGTCGTAGCTGACGAGCTCGATGAGCAGCTCGGCGTCGTCTGCAGGGTCGACCATCGCAAACGTCTGCCGGGCGCCCGGGTGGCTGGCGACCACCGCGAACTCGCCCCACACGGTGAGGTCGATCTCCATGTCCACCGCGCCGTCCTCACCGGTGCGGTACAGCACGTCGGTCCCGCCCTGGACGACGACCACGTCGGGCGCCGGAGCACCATCCAGCGTCACCCGCACCGTGCGCCGGACGCTCTGTGGGAGCGGCTCGGTGTCGGAGTCGGTGTCCGTGTCCGTGTCGACGTCGGAGTCGGTGTCCGGACCGGCCGGCGGAGGCGGGCACGCCGAGAGCGCGCCGGCCAGGATCGCCAGCGAAAGGGATGTGCGCAGATGCACCACGTCGCGTCCTCCGGTCGCAGTGGAGCATGCCTGGGCGGCAGTGTCCATGGGCGTGACTGGGGGGGAGGAACTGCGTGGCGCGAGGTAGGGTGGGGTGTGCGGTCGGGGGGGAGATGGTCCAGGAACGACGACGATGATGCGCTTCATCCTGCTCGTCGCTCTCGCGTCGGCCTGTGGTGTGGGCCGTGACACGCCTCAGCCCCGCTTCCCGTTCCCGACCCCGGGCGAGTACGTGTCCTACGACGCCCACTGGATCGAGCTTCGGGAGGGTCAAACCCTCGCGGTCCAGGCAGGAGCAGCGAATCTCGAGCATCGAGGCCAGGACCTCGGCATCGCCGTCGGGGAAGATGGTGTATTCAACTACCCAAAGTGCCCGGTGGACTTCCGCGGCGGCTTCGACTGCGGTGAAGACTCCGACGAGACCGTGGAGCCCAACGGTAGTCGCCGGCACCACACCGGGCACCTCCGAGGACGCATCCTGAACGAGCACGCCATCTACCTGGTGCACGACGTCGAGTACGGCTGCGTCGAGGACTGTGAGCGTGAGTTCTGGATCGACGGCACGCAGGGCGCCTGCCCGGTGAAAGTCGGGGGGGAGCTGTCCGACAGGGGCGCGGACGATCCTTACGATTGTGGGTGCGTCCTGATCGGCGGAGTGGACGGCGAGCTGTCCTGCGATCCGGAGTCTGCCGGGCGGTACGACTTCGACCTGTGAGCGGCGCTGCAGGTCAGGCAGGCGTTACGCAAGGGTACCGAGATGTTGGAGATTCCATGACCTCCCGCTCCACCCTGAGCATCCTCGGGTTCGTCCTGGCGGCCACCGCGCTGGTCGCCACCTCGCCCACGGGCGACACGGACCGCCCGGTCCCGACCTACCACCCCAACGTGGCGGGTCCGGACGTGGTGCTGGAGGCCGGGGAGGTCGCCGCGTTCGACCTGACGTTCGTCGCGGTCGGTGCCCGGCGGGATCCGGACGCTGGCGGGTCGTCGATCGACTTTCGCGTCGAGGCGACCGGGCAGGGGCTCGACGGTCCGGCGGATCTGATGGTGGCACTCGACCGATGCGACCAGCCGGGCGACGGGGTCGCCTGGTCAGTTCCGGCCTCGCCCGAGGCGGCCACGGAGTACTTCGAGGTCCGGGTCGACGCGACGCCGTGCGCGGCCGGCCAGGAGTGTGAGACCCACGCTTGTGTGACGTTCGAGGCGGTCTCTGGCGCGTCGAGCGTGGCCTGGCGGCTCGATGCGACGGGCGGCGTGTCCTACAGCGAAGACGCGACGCTGCTGGTGGAGCGGCGCTGAGCGGCAGGGCGTGGCCACCCCTACCGGTGCCCCCCACCTCACTCGCCGATCCCGTCCGAACCGGGCATCTTGGAGGCCTGGAGGACGCATGACCCGGCTGGCTCTCACCACGACCCTGCTCCCCGCCCTGGCCCTGCTCGCCGGGTGCCCGCGCGCGGGCGGCCCGGACACCGTCGACACGGACGCGGTCGACACGGACACGGACTCGGACACGGACTGGGACACCGAGGACCTGCGGCCGAACGTGCAGGAGGGTCGAGCGCCCAATGCGGATGGGCAGACGCCGGCTTTTCCGGAGCAGACCCGGGCGTGGCAGCCCGCCGAGCCCACGGCCTTCACGACCGAGGTGGTGGCCCGCGGCCTGGCCATTCCCTGGGGCATGGCCGAGCTTCCCGATGGTCGCCTGCTGGTGACCGAGCGCCCGGGACGGCTGCGGGTGGTGGGCACCGGGGGTGAGGTGAGCGATCCGCTCGCCGGGGTGCCGGCGGTGGTGGCCTCGGGCCAGGGAGGCCTGCTGGATGTGGTCGTCAGCCCGGACTTCTCCACCGATCGCCTGATCTTCCTCACCTTCAGCGAGGACCGCGGCGGTGGGAACAGTGCCCCGGCGGTGGCGCGGGGTCGCCTGTCGGGCGACGCGAGCGCGCTCGAGGACGTGCAGGTGATCTTCCGCCAGGATCCCGCCTGGAACACCACGCGCCACTACGGCTCGCGCCTGGTGTTCGACCGGCAGGGCTCGCTGTACGTGACCTTCGGTGATCGCGGGAGCTCCTGGACCGAGGCCCAGAGTCCCGCCAGTGCGATCGGCGCGGTGGTGCGCATCCGGCCGGATGGCAGTCCGGTCGCGGATAATCCCTTCGCCAGCGGCGGCGGCGCCCCCGAGGTGTGGTCGTACGGGCACCGCAACATCCAGGCGGCGACGCTGGGCGCGGACGGTGCGCTGTGGACGGTGGAGCACGGACCCCAGGGCGGCGACGAGCTGAACCGTCCGGTGGCCGGCGCCAACCACGGCTGGCCCATCATCAGCTACGGCGAGGACTACGACGGCACGCCCATCAACGAGGGTGAGACCGCACGGGAGGGCATGGAGCAGCCGGTGTACTTCTGGGACCCGGTGATCGCGCCCTCGGGCATGGCCACCTACTCGGGCGACGTCTTCCCGGGCTGGGAGGGCGACCTGCTGATCGGCGGACTTCAGGCCCAGGCCCTGGTGCGACTGACCCTGCGCGGCGAGCGGGTGTTCACCGAGGAGTGGCTGCCCATGAACGCCCGGGTCCGCGACGTGATGGTGACGTCGAGTGGCTCGGTGCTGGTGGCGCTCGACACCGGGGAGATCCGCCGGCTGATCCCGGAGTAGGGAGGCCGATCCTCGGCCCTACTTGTAGGTCAGACCCACCGACACGCCCACCGGCGCGGGCACGTCGCGGGCGTGCACGACCAGGAAGGCATCGCCCTCCGTCGTCACCACGAGGTCGGCCTGGGGACCGGTGCCCTCCTCGCGCTGGGCCACCTTGCCGTCCCCGGTGTAGACCAGCAGCTCGACGTCGGCCGCGTGGTCCTCGGCGCAGGCGAAGACGCGGTACTCGACGCCGTCGTAGATGGTCAGCGGCTGGGGCCAGGTCTCGCCGGGAGCGAGGGCTCGGGTCTGCAGGCTGCGCATGGCCCAGCCCTCCGCCCGCGCCTCCCAGATCCGGGTCTTGAGGCACGACTCCGCAGCGTCCAGGTCAGGCGGACCCCAGCTTGCGGGCGCGGGCGCCGTGGAGGTGGAACATGCGGCGAGCAGGAGGCAGGTCAGGGTGCGCATGGGGGGCGTCTATCCCGGCGCACAGGACTCACCCCGCCTCGAGCTTGTCGAGCTCTTCGCGCATCTTCTCGGCCTCGGCGTACAGCTTGGCAGCGGCGACGACATCGCCGGAGCGCTGCACGTCCCGCGCCTCGACGAGCTTGGCCTCGTAGGCCTTCTTGAGCTTCCTGGCGGGGTCCTGCTTGAACAGGCCGAACATCGGCACCTCCAGGTCAGGTCGTACCGCGATGGCCCTGGTCGGCCGGGCCTGCTGTGGTCGGACGGTGGGCGGGCCTACCCGGCTGCGAGTGGCCCTCCGGGTGGGGGTCGCGCCCAGCGGATAGTCCCCCGACACACCCCCTCACCCGGCGCCCCATGTCCAAGCCCCCCCGCAGCACGACCGACGACCTGCGCGGCGTCAGTCGCCTCGCCGTCGAAGCGACCCAGGGCATCACCGCGCTGGCGAAGGCGGTGCACCAGACCATCGGCTCCGGTCCCGCCGCTCTCGGTCGCCCGCTCGAGGTGCCCACCCGTGCGGTGACCGAGGTCGTCTACGGCGGAGTGTCCGCGACGACGGGGCTGGTCGGCGTCGGCGTGGATGGGGCGCTGGCGGCGCTGGGATCCCTGCTGCCCAAGACCGCGCCGACCCGGGAGCACGAGGCCGTGCTCGCCGCGCTCAACGGCGTGCTGGGCGACTACCTGGAAGCGACCGGGAATCCCCTCACAACCTCGATGATCTTCCGGCGAGGCGGGGTCCCGCTCGACCTTCAGCGCGTCCCCGAGCCCGGGCCGCGCCTGCTGCTGATGGTGCATGGCTCGTCGATGAACGACCTGCAGTGGCGACGGCACGGCCACGACCATGGCGAGGTGCTCGCGGAGGCGCTCGCCGCGTCCCGGGTGGACCTGCTCTACAACACCGGCCGGCACATCTCCGACAACGGTGAGGACCTCGCCGAGGCGTTGGAGGCGCTCGCTCGGGCCTGGCCCGGCGGCATCGAGGAGATCGTCGTCGTCGCCCACAGCATGGGTGGGCTGGTGGTGCGCTCGGCCTGCAACTACGCCGAGCAAAACGGGCATTCCTGGCGGGCGCGGCTCGGGTCGATCGCGTTCCTGGGCACGCCCCACCACGGCGCCCCACTCGAGCGGGCCGGCAACATCGTCGACCTGGTCCTGGGCGCGACGCCGTACAGTGCGCCCTTCGCTCGCCTCGGCAAGGTCCGCAGCGCCGGGGTCACCGACCTGCGCCACGCCACGCTCCGCCGCGAGGACTGGGAGGGGCGGGACCGCTTTGCCCGGGGCGCTCCGCCAGACGTGCTCCGACTGCCCGATGGGGTCGACTGTTACGCGATCGCCGGCGAGGTCACCAAGGGGGTGGCCGGCCGCCTGCCCGGCGATGGCCTCGTGCCGGTCGCGAGTGCCCTGGGGCGGCACGCTGACCCCGAGCGCGACCTCGGCCTGCCCGATGAGCGCGTGCTCGTGCTGCCCGACACCTCCCACCTGGACCTGCTGTCGTCGGCGGATGCGTGCGAGGCGCTGCGGGGGTGGCTGGCCCCGCAGCGGTCCGACTGAGAGCGCACTCCTGCCCTTCGCGAGCCAACGCTCCATCGGCGACGCGTTCTCTCGAGACTGTTGCAACGATGTCGCCCAAGACCGTATGGTTGGGGTGAGGGCGCCTCCCCTCGTTGACAGTCGGTACCGAGTGGGCGATGCTCCGGTATCTGATGCGCGGCGCATCTTGGCGGGGGCTTCATGAGTCGATCTCTCTCTCTCTCTCTCTCTCTCTGCTTGACCCTATCAATCTCGTGCGCGCAGACCAACGAGGCTGAAACACCTGCGGGATGGGTGCAGGTCGTCGTACAGACCGAAGACGGCCCTCGCGAAGTGGCGATCTGGGAAGAAAGAGGGCAAGCAATGGTCGACTACGATCTGTCCCTCGGGCCCTACGATGAGGTTCGGAAGTACCTACTCGATGCGGAAGGCAGCGGTACGATCGTGCCGATTTCTGCGCTCGACTGGTGGTCAGTCAACAAACTCGACGATCTCGAGGTGCCGTTCGAGCTTGACGCGGGCAAGTATCCTCCGGGACTTACACCGAACACCATGCTGGGTCGCAACGGCGCCACGCTATTCCCTTGTACCGGCGGTAGTGTGACACCACCTGCAACACCTGTACCGACCGGCTCGAGTTTCGGCAACCCCACCGAGATGTGCACGGCGATCGCGAATCAGAGGTCGGCGATGCTGGCATGGGAACAAGCCGTCCCCGGACTCCGCTTCGTGCCGTACAACTCAGCCGTCCATGATGGGTTCGCGCGGTTGACGGATGGTGGCGCTGCGGACTGTCAGGTGTCAACGCCCTCCACGGCATTCCCAAACAGAAGGCTCGTGAAGATTCGGGGCTGTGTATCGAACGTTGGCATAATCACGCATGAGTTCGGTCACGTCTTGGGCCTGAAGCACGAACACAAGCGACCGGACCGGGATTCTTACGTCACGAACTACCGTACCTCTAGCGGCCAATACAGTGCGCTCGGTACAGGCTTTGGCGACTCCGACATGCCATACGATTTCGGCTCCGTGATGGGCTACCCATCCTACCGCCCCGGAGACACTACTACTCGTACGACGACTCCGGATCGAGTCACCATGAATTCTTTCGGAGTAATTACCGTCGAAGTCCAATCTGCTTGGGGTGGCGCGTTCGACCAAGCAGTTGTGGTATGCGGTCCTCAGTATCATCGCAGCCTTGGTCCACCTAGCGCTCCTCTGCCGACGTGTACGTTGGCGAGCGAATTCGGGGTCGGCGACACCTACACCTTCATCTACAAGGGCACCGTCGTACTCGCAACCTCCGGCGGGACGTTGACCCTGACTGGACCGCCCAACGCCACGACGCCGGGAGGAGTTCCGGCGTGGTCGTTTGCTGCAGCATCCTCTACCCTTTTCGCAGGGGAACCAGCATCGGATATCCAGGATGAAAGCAACTGGTTGGTCTCGTATTCAGGGATCGACTACGCGGATCCCTCCCTCACTTTCGCTGGGGAGGACGTGACTGCGTCCCCGCTCGCTGGCTTCGGAAGGAACACAACAGGGCCTTCGCCAATTGACGCCAGCTCAATTCTGCGCTGGCACGAGCAGTTCAACCCGGATGCCGCGCCAGCTCAGGCTGGAGAGAAGTACGGCCACCTCATCGCGCACGGTGATCTCGATGGCGACGGCATCGTGGACATGGTCGTCTCCGCTCCGGGAGAGGGTACCCCCGGTGCTTTGATTGTCTATAAGGGACATATCCGGACCATCGAGGGAACTACTGGCTTCGCGCGGGCCAGGGTCATCGATGATTTTGGTGCCACCTCGATGGCGGTTGCGGACATTGATGGGGACGGATTCGAGGATTTGGTGGTCGGTGGCGTTCGGACTTCGACAGGTTGGAGGGGCGTGCGCGTGTACTCCGGCAACCTGGGCCTGACCCTCCCGGAATTACTTACCATTACTCAGCAGGACCCCGACCTGAACGGTCTGAACGGCGACTGGACGGATGCTTCAGGTAATCCCTATCTGGTGGACTCCGACTGGGAGTTTGGCGCATCGATAGCCGTGCTGCCAAATACCGTGATGGAAGGTGTCCAGGGTACGTTGTTGGTCGTTGGGGCGCCGAAAGCTGACTCGTACTACCCGTACGATTCCACCGCTACAGGCCCTTGCCCGGACGGGGACTCCAATGGCAGGATAGACTGCGAGGAGGATACTGGAGTAGCGTTTGTCTACGATCTGACGAGGCTCAAACTGCTTGCCGTACTAGATCCGTACTCCGGCGGGGTCATTGGAAACAAGTCGGGGGAGGAATTCGGGTTTTCAGTCGAGGCTGGGTACCTGGAGGAAGAGACTCCGTGTGCGTCCATTGTCGTCGGTGCTCCCGGTGGCTACGAAGCCGTGTTCGATTCCCTCACTTCGACATTTGTCGCTTCGCAGCAGGTGCCAGGGACGCTGGCAGGTCCTCCTACGTCGGTTGTTGGTCAGGTGTACCTGGCTACCCCCGGCCCGTCAGACACAGACTGCTTCGACTTCGACACGATTGTGAGGACCGCGACCACCAACGAGCAGGACTCGGACTTCGGTTGGGCCCTGCATGTCGGAAACGTGCGCACCCCGAAGGGCACGCCTGGCAGTGGCTTCACTCGAGATCTCCTCGTTGGGGCGCCGGGTAGCACGGCGTTCGAGGGCGACTTGCCGATCGGAAACAGTGGGGCCGTCTACGTGTACGAGGGCAGTCCGGAGATGTTCTCCGGAGATCCGGATGTCGCGGACGTCTACGATGCAAGGCTAGACGTGCCGTTGTTTGAGGACTCGTTTGGGGGCTCGTGCGGGGCGGGTGTCGGGGACCGTTTTGGTGAGGCCATCGTCACCGGGACCTTCGATGGATGGACCGGCGAGCTTCCTGCCGTGTCATCCACCCTCGACGAGATTGCGATCGGAGCACCCGGTCGCCCGGTATGCGCCGCTCCGCAGTCGACCGGCGCTGCCTACGTATTCACCGGCGAGACCGGGGGTACCTGGCCACACGCAGGTACATCCGAGCACCGCATGCTGCTCGTAGATACCTGCACCAATCGGGGACCGACGGCATCCCGGTTCGGCAGGTCATTGTCCGCACAACCCCTGAACACCTTCGCCGCCGCACCGACGGCTTCTCAATACCCCTATCCGTCGGGCATCGTAACGTACCCTTGGGGGGAGACGGACCTGTGGATTGGGGCTCCGTTCGGCGACTCGGACGGCTCTGGTGCAACTGGTGGGATGGTCCAGTCTATTCACGATAAGGTGAGGTACGAAGGTGTCGACTCGGAGTGCTACCCATGAGTCGCTTCCTGATTACTACACTCGCGGTCTTCCTCACGGCATGCCCGTCTCAATCGACAGACGAGACTGACGCCGACACAGGCACAGATTCTGATACGGGCGGCGACACCGACACCGACACCGACACCGATACCGACACCGAGTCGGTGTGCACGCGGCGAGGTGAGCCACAGCTATCGGCGCGCCCCCTCACTGATTGCGAGGTCGCGGACCCGCCCTTCCTTGGGTGGGCTCAGCGACCTGCCTGCGGAGGCACCACCTGGTACCTCGACGATCAGGTCATGGGCCTGCCCGAGCCCGGACAGGTGGAATTCTTGGCGTCGGACCCCGGCATCGGAGCCTTCGAGGTGCACTTGGCAGCTGATTTCACGCCCAAGCGTGACCGATATACGCAGCTCTACATGGCGGTGGACGGTGGGCAGACGTTCGTCGACGGCGTGTCTACCGCAGCGCGGTGTGGCGAGGCACAGTGGGCGCTGGCCATCCGTACCGAGGCCGGGCTCGCTGAGTGCTTTATCCTCGATGGCGCCGAGTGGATCGACCCAAACTCTATCCCCGAAGAATACCGAAACTGCGAGGCGTGGCGATGGTTCGACTGAGCTCGGTCGCGGCTGTTGGGATGGTGGTGCTGTTGAGCGGCACGACCTCGTCTGGCAGGGGTCTCGTGCCCCATCCCTGCGGTGAGGTGGAGCCTTCAGGCATCCACCGCGTCTACCCTGCAGGCGGCGTCGTGCCTCCGGGTACGCAGATGTCCGTGTACACGCCGACCCAGGTGTCTCGGTATGACCGCGCGTTCCCGGCCTGCACGCTGCGCTGGGACGCCCACGTCACGCAGACGTTCGACCATCGCATGACCCAGGAGAGTGCTGCCAACTTGGTCACCTTCCCGCTCTCGATGGATGAGTCGGGCCCGTACAGGTGGGACGTGGAGCTGCAGCGGAGCTTTGGCTCGGCGGAGCTGTCCGCGACGTACGAGGTCCGCGAGGATGCCCTTGTCACGGACCTCGACGAGGTATCTGTCGGCATCCGCAGCGCTCGGGCGCTGGCGGTACTCGACGAGGATGGGGCGTGGTGGGGTCAGCTCACGGTCGACGGTGCGTCGGTCAGCCACGACGAGATCCTGATCGTGGCGCGACGCAGCGGCCTGTGGACCGGCGCTCTTCTGCTTGGCGACCAGGAGTCGGCTTCGACACCGTGGTTTCCGATCATCGGTCCCGAGTCGTTTCCACTCTGTGTGGACCTCCTAGCCCGCGGACCCACCGGCGACGAGGTGTTCCTCAAGGCGGAGTGCGCCGAGCCGGAGGTCTGGGATCGGTCCGGCAAGGGCTGCTCCACCGTTCTTGGTGACCCGGCCCCATACGTGTGGCCGATCGGAGCGATCGCTGTCTTGATGGTTCGACGTCGTCGAGACCATGCGAAGGAGGAAAGATGAGAACGGCCTGGTTGATTATCGGCACCTTGTCGTTGGCAGCGTGCACTGCCGCAGATCCGGTATTCCCATCCTTCGCGTTGGTGGATCTCCAAGGGACCCTTGACGGACATGAGTACCGGGACAGCGGCGGTCTGGCCACGCATTCATCCGACGGAAGTGAGTGGCTGACTGTCGCGGGCGGCGACGATGTACACACCGTAGGCATGATCGTGATGGAGCTTCCGTCCGGTCTGGAGGGATTCTTCGCCGGGTCCGCAGATGCCTCCGCAGACCTGTGCGCGCGTACGATCCATATGCCCATGGAAGAGGTCCAGGACGTGCCGTGGACCCTCCGAACCAAGCCCACCGACACCGATGGCATCGTGAAGGTCGGCCTCCACGCTTGGACAGAGGCGGGCGGGGCGGGGGACGCGCCGGAGCTCGACCTGACTGCTACGTTCTTCTACGACCTGGACGCAGGCGTTCCGACGCCACCGCTATAGCAGGCGGAACGAGCGCCCTCGGACCGTCCCGCATCGTACCCTTCCATCCCCCAGCGCCCCCTTCGCATCCGTGAACGTCAGCCGGAACGACGTCGCCCGTGTCTTCGCGGTTCCAACTTGCAAGGTCGCTGCTCCCTGTTCCTGGATGACGGCGAGGATCTCGCCGATCTGCTCCACATCATGCCCGTTGAGGCCCGTCGCGGTGGACTTCACGTCGCCGGCTTCGCCGCCCGCCACGTGCAAGGCGTCCGGGATGCGCTCGGGGGAGAGCATCTCGGGGTTGTCGGCGGCGTTCATCCGCACGTGGGTCAGCAGGTCGGTGGTCTGGCCGTCGGCGTCGGGGAAGGTGCGGCGGTAGCGGAGTGACCCATCAGCCAAGCACGGAGGCAGGCTGATCGCGAGCCGGTGATCTTCTCCGAGGAGGTGGTCATGCCTGGTCGCAAGGTCCGCGACGAATCCGA
>MDTC01222330.1_pt1 | contig 15563 bp, 16 predicted proteins | sample 811181 | NCBI WGS metagenome assembly MDTC01 (sample SAMN05326644, study PRJNA326480) | marine metagenome | isolation source: seawater | place: Pacific Ocean: North | collected 2011
AGAAATATATGATGTTGTTTTACGGTCACAGCTTGCAGGTATCAATTTTGCTAAAGCTGGTGTTACTGGAAAAGAATTAGATTCGGTATGTAGAGATGTTATTCAGCAGGCAGGATATGGTGAGAAATTTATTCATTCTACTGGACATGGTATAGGATTAGAGGTACATACTTATCCAGGAATTAGCTCTCTTAACACAAAGCCTTTATTGGAAAATTATGTTATTACTATTGAACCGGGAATATATTTAGCAGGTTGGGGCGGTGTAAGAATTGAAGATGACTGCTGGATTAGAAAAAATGACTGCTTGCCATTAAATCGTTCAACAAAAGAAATGTTAGTACTGTAATTGGAGTTAAATACCTTTTATTATTCAATTCCTCCACAAGTATATGATGATCAATTTTGGTGGAAAAAAGATGATATAGAATTTTGGAAAAATGTTTTAAAATCTTCATCATCTATTTTAGAATTAGCTGCTGGAACTGGCAGGTTAGGTCTTCCATTAATTAATGAAGGTTATAATTATTATGGTTTAGACATTTCCAAAGAATATTGTGCTTTTGCAAACAATAAATTAAGTAGTGATAATTTTAGATTTATATGCGGAGATATGAGGTTTTTCAAATTTAAAAAAAAATTTGATACAATTTTCATTCCATTTAATTCTTTGCTCCATTTGCTTACTGAAAAAGATTTAGAAAAAGCATTAGCATCTATAAAAAACCACATGCATACAGAATCTGAATTATTTATTGATATTTTCATGCCCCATAGTTCTTATTTATACAATTCTACCAATCAAAAAAGAATAGAGTTTTATAATTCTACTAATAAAAAAGAAACCATAATTAAAGAGTCTCTAATATATGATGCTAACAAGGAAATCATTTCTGTTAAATGGAACTATGAATCTAATAAAAAAACTTATGATACTTTTAATTTTAAAATGAAAATCTATTATCCGGACACGATTAATAGAATTTTAGTTGATTCTGGCTTTGAAGTTGTTAGTTTTTGGGGAGATTATGATCAATCTTTATTTTCCTTAGAAAGTAATTTACAAATATATCAATGCAGAATAAATCATTAAGTTACATGTTATTAAATAAACATATTATAATATCATAATTCCCTTTAATTTATCTCTTATGAGCCCTCTTCCAGATACCATGTTGCATTATTATCATAATTGTTTAACAATTGTCATGATTTTTCTATGGGGACTATTTGCTTATCTGGGATATTCAATAAAAAGTCAATTAATTAAAAAAAAAATATCCTATTTTTTAATTTTTTTCTGTTTGATTCAAGAAGTTGTAGATTGGCTTAATAGATTGTTTTTGGATAAAGAATATATTGTCTCTTTACAATCAGATTTACCATTACAATATTGTATCATTGGTTTTTATTTTTCTATTTTGGGAGTTTATTTTGCTACAAAAAAAAATAAAACCAAACCACAATTTGAACAATTTTTGTTTGATTCTTCTTATGTTCTTGGATTTGCGGGTGGCTTACAAGCTTTAATTACAGTTGATTTAACAGGTATCAATAATATGATTGGTGCATTTGCATTAAATTGGGCTCATTCATTAATTATCTTAAATGTTGTTTGGTTGATTTTTGCTTATAAAAAGCGTTTTTATTTTTTAAGTATTTTCAGAGCATATTCTTTTATTGTATTAGCAATAATACCTGTAGGTTTAATTAATTATATTTTAAGAGACAATGGAGTTAATGCTAACTATATGTTTATTTGTGAGCCTCCCAACGTTGATAGTTCCTTTTTTATTGGAGTTTGGCCTTATTATGTAATTTGGCTTGCTATTATTTATTTTATTTATGTTTTTATTTTATATTTACCTTTTGTTTTAATTAAAAAAATAAAATAAAATTAATAATCTTTGATGCTTTGTTTTATAGTTGTATTATACAATTATGAATCTTGCCGAAATTTCTCTTAATTTTACATTGAATTTTTTGTCTATCATTAAAAAGTGTGCAGTAAAATTGCAATTGACGCAGTCGCAGGCTCTATGTATTTGCTCAATACCTTTTGATGGAATATCACAGGCTGATTTATCTAAAAAACTATGTATAGATATTAGTACTCTTTCTAGGAATTTAGATAAATTAATTCAATTGCAATTAATAATTAAAAAATCTTCATTGATAGATAAACGGTCTTATAAAATTAAGTTAACTTCAAAAGGAAGAGAATATTATTTGCAATTTATAAATTTAATTAATGATAAAATTGATAAGAGTTATGATAACTTTAGCCTAGACAATAAAGAAAACTTAGAGAATATTTTAAATCAATTAAATTGGGAACTCTCTTTAATCAATAAATGAAAAAAGAAAGTAATGCTCTTTTATTGTGGTATAAAAAGGTTAATTTTTCCATGCCTTGGAGAAAAAACATTAACCCTTATAAAATATGGATTTCAGAAATAATGCTACAACAAACACAGGTTGACACTGTGAAAAAATATTATAATTCATGGATGAGAAAATATCCTAATGTTGAACAATTAGCTAAAGCAAACATAGATGATATTTTAAAATCTTGGGAAGGCTTAGGATATTATAGAAGAGCTCATAATATATTAGAGACTGCTAAAATTATTGTTAATAGCAATCAAAGTAAACTCCCTAATAAGTATTCAGAGTTAATGAAGCTTAAAGGAATTGGTGATTATACTGCATCTGCAATTTTATCTATTGCGTTTAATAAAAAATATCCTGCTATAGATGGAAATTTAAAACGAGTGTTATCAAGATTATATTGTATAAAAAATACAAAAAACTCTGAAGATAAAATGAAACGTATAGTTATAAAATATATGGATGCTAATATTTGCGGAGATATCAATCAAGGCTTTATGGATTTAGGAAGAGAAATTTGCCATCCTACAAAACCTAAATGTATTAAATGTCCTTTAAAAGATTATTGCAAGGCATATAAAACTGATCAAATTAGTTTTTTCCCTAATAAGAAAAATAAAATTCATATTAAGCCAGTATATGATGTTGTTGTTGGGTTAATTTTCAAAGATAATCAATTTATTATTTCTAAGAGAAAAAAAAATACGATTTTAGGTGGGTTGTGGGAGCTACCAGGTGGGAAGAAAAAAAACAAAGAAAATAACAAGGATTGCTTGCATAGGGAAATTAAAGAAGAATTAAACATTACAGTTGAAATACATGATCAAATTGGAATCATTAAACATAGCTATACACATTTTTCAATTAATCTAATTGGATATTTTTGTTCTCATATAAGCGGTAATCCACGACCATTATCTTCTGATGCAATTCGATGGGTTGAATTAAGTAGTATTAAAAATTTTGCTTTTCCAAAATCTACTAATAAATTATTTGAGCTAATTATGGATAAAAATTGAAATATTTTTCAAGTATAATTATTTACTTTTTTGCATCATTGACATTTATGGTCATTGGCCCCATTTTATTAATGATTGTTTTGATTAGACCATCTTCTATATATAGGACTGTTATCCCTCTTTGTAGATTAATGGTTAGAGTTTATGGTTGCTCAGTTCAATATAACAAGAAGGTTCCTGAAAATGAAACTTTTGTTATTATGGCTAACCATTGTAGTTTTTTAGATGTTTTTGCTATACCTTGTACGTTTACAGGCAAATTTAGTGCCGTTGCAGCAAGTAAAAATTTTGCTATTCCAATTTATTCTTTATTTTTAAAAAAATTAAAAGTTGTATCTATTGATAGAACTAACCGAGAGCAGGCTATTGCTGGCATTAAACAAGCAGAAAATTTAATTAAAGATGGTTACAATATTGTTATTCTTCCAGAAGGAACACGAACAAAAAATGGTCAGCTTGGAAAATTTAAAAAAGGAGGGTTTCATTTAGCAATTAATACAAACGCTCGTATTTTACCAATTATAACAAGTGGATTATATGATATTAAGCCTGTCAATCGATTTACAATTAATCCTGGTAAAATAAATATTAATATTGGTCGTCCAATAAATACCTCAAACAAGAATGTTGATGAATTATTATTAGAAACTAAAGATGTTTTCAATAAAATGTTAGAGGATATTACTTTTTAGAGCGTTTATTTATCAACATTAATGAAACATCTTTTAATCCTGCAATGATTTCATTAGCTGAATCTTTCAAAACATTTTTTAGATTAATTTTTATCCAGTGTTTTTTTCATTATGCTTTATTATTAATTATTCTAAAATACTGACAAAAATATAATAAAGAAATAGGAAAAGTTAATAATAAACCAACGCCCATGCTTATTATCCCAATTATTATATTTATTAAACTAATTATTAATATAATTAATAAAATATTTTGACCATTATTATTTGTAATTAACCAGCTATTTTTTAAGGCTTGTATTGGATAATTTGTTTGATCTATAATATAAAAATTCATAAATGCCGTTTTAATAGATATAAATACTAATGGTATAATTATTAATAAAAGCAATACAATGATTTCTAGATTATTAACATAGGAATTAATGAGCGCATTGAACGCTGGATCTTGATTTAGAAAATATTCATATAATAATTTAAAATTTTCTATTCCATACTTTAAATAAATTATAATTATTGATGGAATTAGGCTTAAGAATAGCAAAGCATAATTTATTATAGATGCAATGAGTACTTTAGGCAAAAGTTCAAAGTAATTAAAGATATTAATCATTTTTTTCTCTTTTTCATCAATAATAACAAACATTATTTTTATTAGACCAATCATCATTCCAGTATATAGTAATTGACTAGAAATATTAAATATTATAAACTGTATTGAAATTATGCTTTCTTCAATAAAAACAACTTTTTCAATAATGTTCATTAACATAACAATGCACAAAACAAGCATTGTGCTTAGAATTGAAAAAACAATATTATATGGATTGTCTGTATAAATTTTTTTAATGTTGTAGTATGCTTCGTATGCAGTTTTCATTTTCTGTGGTTTTTCTTTTAACAAATTTACATTTAAGTTTTGCTAAAATTTAGTGTAAATTTAATTAAATATGATACATCCAAAAAGATAGGAACTTATTCCTAAACATTACATTAAATAATTATTATTAAATTTTGAGGAGTCTTAATGATTGAAGGCACTAAAAACAACCCAGTATATATCATTGCAGAAATTGGTATTAATCATAATGGTGATTTAGATATCGCAAAGAAATTGATTGACATTGCTAAAGTAGCCGGATGTGATGCTGTCAAATTTCAAAAACGAAACCCTGATGTATGCGTTCCTGAACATCAAAAATCTGTAGAGAGAGATACGCCCTGGGGAAGAATGACTTATTTAGATTATAAGTACAAAGTAGAGTTTGGTAAAAAAGAATATGATATTATCGATGCTTATTGTAAAGAGAGAGAAATTGATTGGTCAGCATCACCATGGGATATAGATAGTTTGAATTTTTTAAATACCTACTCACTACCTTTTATTAAAATACCATCAGCTTTACTTACAGATATAGAGTTAATTAAGTTATCAGCTAAGACTAATAAAAAAATTATTATTTCTACTGGAATGAGCACAATTGATGAAATAGATAAAAGTGTTAATGCCATCAAACAAGCAAATCCAAATTGTGATTTAGCAGTTTTACATTGTAATTCTTCTTATCCAGCACCAAATGAAGATTTAAATTTAAATTGCATACAAACTTTAAAAGAGAAATATAAATGTACAGTTGGTTATAGTGGTCATGAATTTGGTTTAACAACTACGATTGCGTCTGTTTGTATGGGTGCCAAAATTATAGAAAGACATATTACTTTAGATCGTACTATGTGGGGAACAGATCAAATGTGCTCAGTGGAACCTCAAGGTTTAATTAAATTGGTTAGAGGAGTAAAGGAATTATCATTAGCATTAGGTGATGGAGTAAAAACTGTAACAGCGCTTGAGCAAAAAATTAAAGATAAATTAAGAAAATGAACATTGCTGCAGTTATTTTAGCTAGAGGAGGCAGCAAAGAAATTCCTAAAAAAAATATTATTAATTTAAATAATAAACCTCTTTTAGAATATAGCATTACTACTGCTTTAAACGCTAATATCAATGAAGTTTGGGTATCAACAGATTGTAAATATATTAAAAAAGTGGCTCAAAAATCAGGAGCAAATGTTTTGGATAGGCCAATAGAGCTTGCTACTGATATTTCAAAAAGTGAAGACTCGCTTTTGCATTTTGCACAAAATGTGGCATTTGATATTTTAGTTTTTATTCAGCCTACTTCTCCTTTACTTGCATTTAATGATATCAATGCAGGTTTAGAAATGATATCAAACAATCATTATGATTCTGTTTTTAGTGCATATAAAGAGCACTGGCTTCCTAGATGGAACAAGAAATATAAACCAATAAACTGGGACACGGCCAAACGTCCTATGAGACAAGAAGCAGAAGATGTATATGTAGAAAATGGAGCATTTTATATTACTAAGCGCCAATCTTTACTAGAATCAAAGTTGAGATATAGCGGTAAAATTGGAATTGTAGAAATGCCCTTTTCACGGAGTTTTCAAATTGATACAGAGGATGATTTATCACTGATGAAAAGGTTGATTTAATGGAAAAAATACTTAAAAAAGCTGGTTTAATTAAATTAATTGCTACTGATATAGATGGAGTTTGGACAGATTCTATGATGTATTATAATTGCTCAGGAGTTATTATGAAGTCATTTTCTACATATGATGGTATGGGAGCATCACTATTACTTAAAAATAATTTTATTATTGCAATGATTACTAGTGAATATGAAAATATTGAAATTCTAAATGCAAGAGCAAAAAAATTAAATATTCAAGAGGTGTATACTAATGAAAAAAACAAATTATCAAGAATTAAATATTTAATGAAAAAATATAATTTGAAAAAGGAAAATATAGCATACATTGGAGATGATATCAACGATTTAGAAGCTTTAAAATTTGCTGGTTTATCAGCATCTCCTCCTCATACTCCAATTTTAAATTATTTCAAACCAGATTTTATCACTTCTAGAAAAAGCGGAAAAGGAGCATTCAGAGATTTATCAGATTTGATTTTAAAATCACAAAACATTGAAATTGTTTTTTAAAAATGATTTTCTATTTTTTTTATTTTTTATTTAATCCAATATTATATTTTGTTATTTATTGTTTGAAATTTTTTAATAAAAAAATTCAGATACACTTAAATTTTGAATCTCAATCAATTAATAAAGTTATAAATTCTATTAAAAAAATTGATAGAAGTAAAAAAAAAGTTTTGCTTTTCCATGCTACCTCTGCGGGAGAATTTGAACAAATAAAACCAATTTTAAATAACATTGATAAAAATAAATTTTTTACAATTCAAACATTTTCTTCTCCAACAATATTCAATAAAGAAGCAAATAGCCCATTATTTGATATTGCATGTTATCATCCATATGATTTTTTTTGGAAATCATATATATATTTTTCAAATATAAAACCAGATGCCTATATTGTTACTCGTCATGATATTTGGCCTATACATTTATTTATAGCAAGAATTTTAAAGATTAAAATTTTTTATATTAATGCAAACTTACATAATAATTCTATTTGGTGTCAGTGGTATACGAAGAAAATAGCGAAAACAGTTTTTGAAAATATTGATTTTTGTATTGTTCCTTCAAAACCTATTTTTCGCAATGCTTGTAAAATATTAGATGAAAATAAAGTTTTTTTAATTGGAGACACACGATTTGATCAAATTGTTAATAGATATAAAAAAAATAAACAATCCAATATTTTACCAGAAAATTTTAATCAAACGCAAAATATTATTTTTGGAAGCTATGATAGTTTTGATGAAAAATTAATTATAAAATCATTAATATCTAAATATTACAAAGGAGATGATTCTTTAAAAGAATCAAAAGAGGGTATTATATTAGTTCCTCATGAACCAACAGAAGCTAATATTGGCAGGATGATTAGTAAGTTAAAAAAAAATAAATTTAATGTTAAAAGATTGAGTAATGTCGATAAATACAATACAAATAATATTATTATTATTGATCAAGTAGGAATTTTGGCTGATTTATATAAATATTGTCACCTAGCTTATATTGGAGCAGGATTTGGAAGGGGTGTACATTCTGTTATTGAGCCTGCAGTATATAATTGTATTATTAGTTTTGGTCCTAATATAGAAATGTTAAATGAAGCAAAAGAATTATATGAAAATAATTTAGCATATATGATTTTCAATAATCAAGATTTGACTAAATTTATTAACCTAGATTCCAATGATTTTATGCATAAAAAAATAAAAAAAAATTTAAATTCTTATATGAAAAAAAATAAAAATGTTTCTCAAAAAATGTTTAATAAAATAATTGAATTATTATGATACGTTTTCTGTTTATATTATTTTTTTCTATTTGTTATACTAGCCATATAGAAAAATTAAGTTATAAGGTATATTTCACTAATTTAAAAGCTGGAACAGCAGAATTAAAATTAAGTGAAGATGCTAATGGTAATCATTATATAGTTAATTTTGAATTACGTTCATATAAGTATTTAGATGCAATTTATAAATTACGTGAAAATACTTCTATGATTGTAAATAGAAAAGATTTTTCTATTTATGAAATAAAAAAGCATGTAAGACAGGGCAGAAAAAAAAGAAGTTACAATGGCCTTTTTGATTATGATTCAAAAATTGCACATATTAATAGTCAAATTGTCACCTTTCAAAAACCCATTTATGACCCCATAAACATCATTTATTATATTAGAAATAATATGCAACTATTAAAAGATAATATAGAGTTTTCTATTCTCAGTAAGAATACATTTAAAAATATTAACATGGGCATTATTGAAGAAGAAGAAATTATTTTTAATAATAAAAAATATGTATGTAGTGTAGTGGGCCCTATTAATAATCAAGAAAAATTAGATGATATTAAAATATGGTTTACAAAAGATAGTTTAGCATTGCCTTTAATTATTGAAAAAAAAGCAAAACTTGGAACTATAAAAATGGAATTAGTAGAAAATAAATGAATCAGGATGTATATTATATTATATATAATCCAATTAGCGGCTCAGGATCTTCAAAAAAAATATTAAAAAAAATCATAAAAGATTTGAATGATTATTCTTATAAATATAAAATTTTTCAATCAGCTTACAAGGGGCATATACAAACTGTTTGTCAAGATATTAGTAATTATATAAAATTTTTAATTATAGGAGGAGATGGCACTTTTCATGAAGCTATTAATGGTTTTATGAAGAATAAAAATTTGCATTTAATAACAGTTGGTTTTTTACCGGGAGGAACTGGCAATTCTTTTATGTATGATTTGAAAGCAATTAAATATCATCAAGCATTTGATAAAATTATAAAATGCCGAACTAAAAAAATTGACATTTTACAATTACAATTAATTAATGAGATTCAATATTCTTTTAATATTGTTGGCTGGGGTTTAGTGTCTGATATTAATATATTGGCTGAAAAGTTAAGATTTTTAGGATCACAAAGATATAATATTGCAAGTTTATATTATATTTTTAAAAGAAAATTAAGAAAAGCAGAATTAGTAATAGATGGAGAACTAAGGACAGATAAATATTTTTTTATCATGTGTTTAAATACTATTCATACAGGAAAAGCAATGAAGGCAGCTCCTAGAGCAATTTTAGATGATGGTTTGTTGGATGTTGTGTTATTAGAATCTCAAATATCTACAATAAAATTAATTATTTTATTAACTAAAATTTTTAAAGGAACTCACATTAATTCAAAATATGTAGAATATATTCAAGCAAAATCGATTTCTATTAATCCATCAGAAAGATCTATTTTAAATGTAGATGGTGAAAACAAATTTAACACTCCAGTTGAGATATCAGTTTTACCAAAAGCTCTAAATATATTTTATTAATTTATTTTTTTCCCCAAAGTGTATATGTTGCTTGAGAAGATAATTTTTTTTCATTCATTTTGAAGAATTTTTGTTTTATATCCAACATATCAATTGGAAAATATTCATTAATATTTATATTCAATAAATGGATTTTTGTAATATGTAGAAAATGAGCTTGATTATAAAAAAGACTATAAATAGATCTCCCCCCAATAATAAAAATTTTTTCTGTTTTTTCAAGTCTTAATTTGCTTATACAACTTTCCTCAGAGTTAAAAGTCTCAACATTTTTTTGTGCTTTCTGTGATAAAACTATATTACGCCTATTAGGTAATGGTTTAATAGGCAGAGAATCCCATGTTTTACGCCCCATAACTATAGTAGAATTAGTAGTTATTTTTTTGAAATTTTGCAAGTCTTCAGGTACATGCCAGGGTAATTTTCCATTAGCACCAATGCCTTTGTTTTTATCTTGAGCCCATATCAGATGTATTTCCATTTAAACAGCTACAGGAAATTTTATAACTGGATGATGTTTATAATTTTTTAATTCAAAATCATCGAAATTTAAATTCCAAAATGGTTTTTGAGTAATTTTTAATTGTGGAAGAGGGAGAGGTTCTCTTTCTAATTGCAATTTTAATCCATCAATATGATTTTCATATATGTGTGCATCATTAATATAATGTGAAAATTCACCTAATTCTAAATTTGTTTCTTGCGCAATCATTTGAGTTAAAGTAGCATAGCAAGCCAAATTAAAAGGAATCCCTAATGCTATATCCCCACTTCTCTGAGTTAAATGACAGTTTAGTTTCCCATTTGCAACATTGAATATAAAAAAAGCATGACAGCTAGGTAATGCTATTTCATCTAAAACAGATGGATTCCATGCAGTTACTACCATTCTTCGAGAGTTAGGATTGTTTTTTATTAGATTAATTGTTTCATCTATTTGGTTAATAAATGTTTTTTTTATTGCTCCAGTTTTAGGGTCTATAGTAAACTTTTCCCAATTAACCCATTGATAACCATACATTTTCCCAATTTCCCAATTATTTTTTTCATTAGTCCAGGCATCCCATATTTTGGTATGTTTTCTTAAATTTCTAATATGAGTTTCACCTGACAAATACCACAACAGCTCTCTTATTACAGAATTAAAAAAAACTTTTTTAGTTGTTAAAAGAGGAAAGCCTTCCTTTAAATCTACTTTATAGTGATATCCAAAATACATAATTGTATCAACGCCAGTACGATTAGTTTTTTTTTCACCTTTATGTAGTACAGTATTTACTAAATCTAAATATTGTTTCATAAGTTACGCTTTGTATGCCCTGTATAAATTTGACGTGGTCTATTAATTCTAAAATCTTTACTATTAATCATTTCATTCCAATGAGCTAGCCAGCCAGGCAATCTGCCTAAAGCAAACATAACTGTAAACATATTTGTTGGGATGCCCATTGCTCTATAAATTATTCCTGAATAAAAATCAACATTAGGATATAATTTTCTAGATACAAAATAATCATCTTCCAATGCTATTTGTTCTAATTCTTTAGCAATATTTAATAAAGGATCATCTATTTTTAATTTTGTTAAAACTTTATCAGCCGCTTTTTTAATAATTTTAGCACGAGGGTCATAATTTTTATAAACACGGTGACCAAAACCCATTAATCTAAAGCTTGAGTTTTTATCTTTTGCTAATTCAATATATTTTTTATAATCTCCACTATCATCTTGAATTTTTTTTAGCATTTCAAGAACAGCTTGATTAGCACCACCATGTAGAGGGCCCCATAAAGCAGAGATTCCTGATGATACTGCGCCAAAAACATTAGATAGACTACTGCCTGCCATTCTTACTGTAGATGTAGAACAATTTTGTTCATGGTCTGCATGTAGTATTAACAATAAATCTAAAACATCAACTAATACTGGGTCAGCATGAAAAGATTCTTGCGAATCTGAAAACATCATATGTAAAAAGTTTTCAATATAGTTTAAATCAGGATCAGGATATATAAAAGGCAATCCATGAGATTTTCGATATGAATATGCAGCTATTGTTTTTACTTTGGCAAGAATTTTTATTATAGTATTATTCACACTATTAGGGTCATCAGTTGATATATCAGATGAAAAGGCAGACAAAGCTGTTACCATTGATGATAAAGTTGCCATGGGATGTGCATTTAATGGAAAACCATCAAAAAACCTTTTCATGTCTTCATGAATATTAGCATTTTTTCTTAGTTCTTTACTAAATACAGATTTTTTTTCTAGAGTGGGCAGTTCTCCGTGAAGTAATAAATATGCAACATCTGTAAATTTAACTTTACCTGCTAAGTCTTCAATGGGATATCCTCTATACCGAAGTATTCCTTTTTCGCCATCTATAAAAGTTATATTGCTTAAGCAAGATCCTGTATTTGCAAAACCTGGATCTAGTGTAATATATCCAGTTTGAGCTCTTAGCTTTGTAATGTCAATAGCATTCTCAGATTCTGTACCTTTAATTATATCTAATTGTATTTCTTTATTATCAATTGTTAACTTTGCTTTTTTCATTTTGACTTCTACTTTAATTATAAAAATTATATTTGTTATTCTAATTTAATATTATCTAAAAAATTTTAATAGTCAATTTATAGACAGTTATAAAAATATTTTTTACAAAAAAAATAAAATATATTTGGTTATCAAAAAAAAGTAATTTATATTTTTGTCAGTGATTGACATTGCTTAATGTAAATAGCATTTCTCATCCGACGAGAAAAAATCATAAATAAATGAAAATCCTGAACGTGTATTTTTAGTTTTGGGGTGAGCGCAACAGCTCAACATAATCATAATATTTAGACTTATTTTAAATTAATTTTAAAGATAGCATTATCTTTATTGAATAGATTTGTTTTGTTTACTTTAATAAAAGAATAATTTTAATAAGAGGAAATTGTTTAATGACTCAAATAGAAAAAATGTTTTCCTATGAAGGAAAAACAACAAAATTAATTGGAAAAACACGATCCAAAATATATGAAGAATTATATAATTATATATCAGAGAAACAAAACAACAATGAGCTTTCGTTTCATGGTAATTATTTAGGTGAAAATGAATTAGCACATAATATTTATGAGAAAAAATATTATTTAAAAGATTTAGATAATGAATTAATCGAAAAAACCCCTGAAGATGTATTTAAGCGCTTATCAACATTTCTTGCATCTGTAGAAGGAACAAAATCAAAACAAAAAAAATGGGCGGAGAAATTTTATACTGAATTATTTGAAGGACGTTTTATTTCAGGTGGAAGAGTTTTAGCAGGAGCAGGTGATTTATATCGTATTAAAACTTTGGCAAATTGTTTTGTAGCTAAAATTGATCATGATGATATTGATTCAATTTATAAAGCTGCTTTTGAATGTGCTCGAACATATTCATATGGAGGAGGAATAGGGGTTGATATTTCTTCTTTAAGGCCTAAAGATTCAGTTGTTCATAATGCAGCTGATAGTTCTACGGGAGCTGTTTCTTTTATGGAATTATATTCTTTGACTACTGGATTAATAGGACAAAGTGGGAGAAGGGGTGCATTAATGCTTACCATTGATGTGAAACATCCAGATGTAAAATACTTTTTAAAAGTTAAGAAAAATCCTAACTGGGTTACTAAACAAATTGTTGAGCAATGTAATTGGTCTGGGCTTTTTAATGAATCAGAGTTAGATACAATTAAAAAACAAGTTATGGAAAACACTCAGGTTCGTTTTGCAAATATTTCTGTTAAAGCAAGTGATGAGTTTATGAATGCTGTTGATGAAGAAAATAAATTTGGCAAAGAACAATACTTGGTATATAAAAAATTCAATAAAAAGATTGTTATGGAGGCTCAACAGGATGAAGAAGTTATACATTATTCAACTTGTATACCTGCAAAAAATTTAAATGAATATGATTTGTTAGGCAATTTTGAATCATTGTCTGCAATGGATAGCTGGTTATCTAAAGAGTATGGATCTAATGTATCTGATGAAACAATGAATGATGTTAACAATAGAGATGTTTTTGGAGATTATATTATTCCTTTAGAAAATGAAGATTATGATTTAGCTCTTAAACAAGCGGGTGATTTTTTATTATACTTTGATAGCCCTCAAACAAACGAAGTAAAAGAACTGGTTAAATCACGTGAAATATGGGATCAGTTTATTGAAGGAAACTATACTACAGCAGAGCCAGGAATTATATTTTGGACAACAATGAGTAATTATTCACCATCAAATTATGTAGGAAAACCAATTATATGTACAAATCCTTGCGCTGAAGTTCCTTTAGAAGATGGAGGTGCATGTAATTTAGGTTCAATTAATTTATCTAGATTTGTTAGTAATGGTTACACATCTAATCCAAAAATAGATTGGGATCAATTAGCAGAGAGCACTCGAACTTTAGTTAGATTCTTAGATAATGTTGTAACTTGGAATGAAGATTTAAATGCACTAGAAAAACAACGCATTGCAGCTAAAGAAACCCGTAGATTAGGTTTAGGAGTAATGGGAATAGCAGATATGTTAAATCAAATTGGTCTTGGCTATGATTCTGAAGAGGGCATAGAGACTATTACTAAAGTAATGAAATTTATTACTAATGCTGCATATCAAGCTTCTGCATCATTAGCAGCTGAAAAAGGCTCCTCTCCTATATTTAATGAAGAAACATATATGCAATGTCCTTTTATAGATGAGGCTTTAAGTAAAGAAACTCAAACATCAATTAGAGAAAATGGTTTAAGAAATATTGCAATTATGTCTATAGCTCCTACAGGTTCAATCTCTAATATTGTTTTATCTTTTCAGCAAGATAATAAAAATTATGTAGGTGTTTCTGGAGGAGTAGAACCTATTTTTTCTACGTATTATACCAGACGTTCAGAATCATTTGGCAATAAATTTTTCAAAGTTTTTCATTCGACAATTCAAGCATATATTGATTTTCATAATATACAAAATGAGATAGATAATGCAGAAAATATTGATGATGTCTTGCCAGATTTTTTAACTCGAACTGCTCATAAAATTGATTCAGAAAAAAGAGTTGAAATTCAAGGATTAATTCAAAAATATATTGATCATAGCATATCTTCAACTATTAATTTACCAGAAGATATTCAACCAGAATTAATATCGAATATTTATTTAAAAGCTTGGAAGGCTAATTTAAAGGGTGTAACAATTTATAGAGATGGCAGTCGATTCCCAATTTTAAGTACAGAGGGAGAATTAACTGAATTTCAAAAAGATAAAAACAAACAATTCCAAATTACTAATGAATCCGGAGAAGATACCTTAGTAAATGGAGATGAAATTATAAAACTAGATGATGGATCTTTAACAACTGTATACCATTTTGTGAAAAATAGTAATACTAAAATAGATGAGGTTCTTGAAGATGCTAAATTTGAAAATGTTGAGGGGATAAATGATTAAATTAGGGAAAAAAACAAACATTGCTATTGTCAAAGAAAAAAGCAAAGATATTAAAAAAAATATTCCCAAAAGTAAAAACACAGTTAGTGCAGCTTTTAGACCAAAAGTAGTTGATGCTAA
>MDTC01240282.1_pt1 | contig 15560 bp, 15 predicted proteins | sample 811181 | NCBI WGS metagenome assembly MDTC01 (sample SAMN05326644, study PRJNA326480) | marine metagenome | isolation source: seawater | place: Pacific Ocean: North | collected 2011
ATAGCTGCTCCTGCTTCTAATGCTGGTGGAGCGATAAAGGATATATCATTCTCTCTTGCTAATACACCTGGGGAGATTAATGTTTCTGCCATGTTATATAAGTTAAATTATTGAGTACTCTTATAAATATCGTTAAGCTTTCTAAAACTACCAACAACAGTGGTAGTGTGCTACATATATAAATAGACTAAAGTTACCGTAAACTATTTCAGTGGTATAAATATTCCACTTTCTATATCTATCGTACCTTTTCCGTATTTATCCTCCAATTGCTTTGCAAAAGATGTTTGAGTTTCCTCTAATTTTTCAAACTCTTTTTTTGCAATATTTTTACGATTTTGAGTTTGTATTTCTATAATAGATATCTTACCAAATTCCTTCAGTAACATTTCTCTAGAATTTTTTATTTTATTTAAAAGATTTATTTCGTTTTTTTCTAGTTTAATTTGTTTGCTCATAAAATTTTTCTTTTAGGTAATCTAGCAATAATTGATAATCAAAATTTTCATTGCCTGTGTAGTTTTTCAAAACGTTAGAAATTATAACTCCTGCATCATCATATGGAAAATCTGTCATACTCGGCATGTAATTTGCTTCTATCGTTAACCTGTCTTTAATATCTTTTAAGTTTTTATATTCAGTATGTTGTAAACTTTTTACCATTTTTTTACCTGATAGAAACTGATTAATATAAGAGCAAATTATTTCATTTGAATATTTAGTGTGTACTCCATCTAAAAATCTAGCTTTACCTTTTGTTATTTTTTCTAAATCTACAGTATATAAATTTATAACGTTCAAATTATTTTTTTCTAATAAAGGTTCTATATAGTAATTAGAAAAACTTAAAGGTATTATTACTATATAAAAATCTAATTTTTTAGATATGCTTTTTACAGTTTTATTTATTTCTAAAAATAATTTTAAAGTAAAATTATAATCCTCATCTGTAAAACTGGAAGGTAAGTACATCTCTTCTCCTGTTGATGTAAATGGTCCTTCGTAATTTATTTCATTATTATATTTTGGATGACCTTTACTCCATGGTACTTTACCTACACTTATCTTTACAGCATCGTCTCTATAAATAAAAAATATTTTTCCTTCTTTGTTATTATATTGTTTTTGAAATTCTGGTAGTTGTACTCTGTATAACATATGGTTTGGTCCATGACCTAAGAAACCATAGTTAGTGCAATTGTATTTGTTATTAGATAAACTAAAATAATACGGTAAAGTTTCATTATCATTTAAACCTTCACCAAAACAGTGTGCATCACCAAAAAATAATGCAACTTTATCTTTTTTACCTTTTACTAAACTGGTATTTCTTCTACCTTGGTTATCGAAAGTATATTTAGCTTCAAAAACCAATGAACTAGGTTTCATCAAAGAATCGGGAGTTTTTTCTTTTCTAATATTTACAGATGCATTAGGTATACCAAAAGTGTTAAGACCTTCAAATGCTATAGTATATTTTTTAAAACTATCTCCAGTTTCTATAAACTTATTATTATTTAGTATAAAATTTTTACTTTTATATTCCGCTTCCTCTATAGTTTTCATTATATAACAGTCTGAATATTAGTAATAAGATCGTTAGTATTTTTAAAATAACCAAATGTTTCATTAAATTTTTCTTTTCTTATTACATCTAATTGTTCAGTTATTGATTTACATTTAGCCATTTGCTCGTAATCAAAATTTTTAGTTAAACTTCTTTTATACACCAAATCAAGTTTATACATAATATCTTTAGCAAAAAGTTTACTAACACCTTTTTTCAATAATTCGGCTTGAAAGCCCTCTAATCTTTGTCTAAATAGTACTTTATACTTATCCGGTAAAAATACTGAATCGTAATGTGTAGGGTAATCGATAGGGCTAAAAAATAAAGTTCTACTTCCTTTAAACATAGTAGTGTCTACAAAATCTCTTTCTACGAAATCTAACACCATATCAAAAAGATGTAAATAATTTAAAGCTCCATAAGTAACTGCATAACCGTAATCTTTAGCTTTTAATCCTGAGTTTTTATAGGACATAATATTGTTATAAAATAAAGTATCATCAAAACCTTTTCTTACATATTCACCAATCTTACCTACTCCATCAATACTGATGTAAAGTTCTAAATTAGGAAAATGTTTCCAATAGTCAAAAATATGTTTACCTTTAAAGGTAAGTTTAGAAAAATTAGTAGAGTATCTTATATTAACGTCAGTTCTGCCTAACTCTAATAATTTATCTAATATTTGATAATGTTCAGGCATAACTAAAGGTTCTCCTCCAGCAAAGTAAATTTCATCTACACACTTATAATGAGGTTCAAGCATATCCATAAATGATGCTTTATCATTAATGTTTATCAATGCTTTATTTACTTTTTCACCTAATGCTTTAGAATCTGCATACCATGAAGAACTCAACCCTAAACCGCAACTTCTACATCTAAAATTACAAAAATTTGATATACGTAAATCCCATAGGTGTAAATTCATAATATTTAACGTACCATCTTCTTGTGTTTCATTTACGTAATGAATTTTATCCCAATGTTCTTTATTAATTCTTTGTCTATAGGACCCATCAGAAGTTTCTTCTAGGTGAAAACACCTATCACATGATTTTAACTTTTCACCTTTTAAGAATGCTTTTCTGGTTTCTTTCATTCTTTTATTATTCCAGATTTCCTCCAAAGATTCATTATTTACATTACCAACAGGGTCTCTAGAGTTCCATAAACAACATGGGTAAGTTTTACCATCAGGCCATGTATGTATAGAAACCCAAGGGGCTATACAAAAAGTTTTAGAATCTTTCTCTATTTTAATCATAAAAATATTCTTTTAACTCTGGGCATATTTCATCCATTAGATCTACAGTGCTTTCTTCTCTATACTTATCTAGTATAGTAAATCTTTTATAGTTATCTCTTATTTGTTCGTCAGATGGTTGTTTACTGTACATAAATTTTATTAATGCATCAGTATTTTTTTGATATTCTTTAAAGTTATATTTAGACCATTTTTCAGCTAATATATCTTTTGCTTTCCTAGGTAACATGTACATTGTCATATAATATGGAAAATGAACTATATTTATCCACTTATTAAAAAGTGGTGTATGTTTGTTTGTGTAGTCAAAAAATTCTGGAAGATTAAATGCATTAACCCATGATGTTGTATGGCTATAAGTAAAATTTATTTTTGAAGGGTATTTAATTTTTAAATTATAAAATTTTTGTAAATTATCTTCAACTTCAGACCACACACCCCCTTTACGCAAATATTCATAAGTATTACCTAATCCATCTATACTCAATGCTATTGCTACTGTTTTAAAGTTTTCAAGCAGTTTAATAAGTAATTCTTCATTGTAGATAGTACCGTTGGTAGACATATTTAATACTATATCTTTACTGTGGTTATTTTCTATCATAGAATCCCATACATTTTCCCATACTTTTGAATAAAAAGGTTCTCCACCAACAATTTCGACTCTCTTTACACTTGGTATCCATTCATTCATTTCTTTAAAAAACTTACCTTTTCTGTCTCCTGATTGTCCGTGAGGTAGTTCGTACGGCCATCTATCAATTACTTGTTTTACATCATCAGGTAAATTTAAAAGCTCTTTAGTCCATAAAGTACTATGTGTAGGATCACAGCTTCTACATTTTAAATTACAAGAATTAGATAATATGATTTGATAATCAATTGGATACTCTGGAGTTTTATTATAATCGAAATCGTTTCCTAAAAGTTCATAGTCTTTAGAAATTTTTAAGTAGTTTTGACGTTTACTTTCGTAACCATTTTCCTCGTCCATCCAACAAGTAATACAACCTTTAGGTTTTTCACCATTTAAAAACTGTCTTCTTAAACTTTTCATATGGTTACTATGAAAAATATCTTTTACCGAATCAGTTTGGACATAAAACGGGGATTTATCTTCTTTAATTACATGTTCTTTAGATATACAACATGGTCTTACAGTGCCGTTAGGGTCGTTTGAAAACCCCATCCAAGGAAGTGGACATAGGTAACTCATATAGCTTTATTAAAATAAGGTTTCCACTCAGGTAAGTAATCACCTATGTTTACTTTTCTAGTTTTATCCATAATATTGATAAAGCTATAAAATCTACTTAATTCTTTTTCAGTAAAAGGTTTAAATAGTTCAATTTTCAATCTATCTACTTCATCTTCTCTCATGAATTGAATATTATTTAAAATTTTATATTTCATTTCTTCTGGTATAAGATTTACCATCATGTGATTCGGGTAATGAACGTAGTTGTGAGCTATAATTAAATCATTATCTAGAGTAAACTTTTTAAATTTATCAATATTAAATACATTTAAAGCACTCACCGTTTGACAAACTTCTAAATTAAACCTATCTCTATACTTTAAAATTTTATCAAATGATTTCATAATTTGATTCCAATCAGAAGGAAATCTAACGTAATAATTTCTTTCTTTTAAATCATCTATTGATAAATGTATTCTTATATTTCTAAAATTTTTCCATATTTCTATAAACTTATCTGGAAATTGAGTACAGTTTAAGCTATAATGTAAATCTATATCTTTACTGCTACCATCGTTAATAAATTTTTCTAAAAAATACCCATGTTCTTTTATCAAGGTAGGTTCACCACCGTTAATCCATATCTCTTGTAAATCGTTGCATTTAGAGTATAACTCATCATAAAAATTATAATCTCTATACCATTCAGTTCTGATATCTAGTTTGAAATAATCTTTTTCAAATTCAGTTCCTTTAAGCCCATGTAAATCTTGATGCCACCTATTTGACGAAAATGGATTACAAGTGGTACATTTTAAGTTACAGACTGTACCTAACCTTAATTCAACATAGTTATATTTAACTTCTTTTAGACTACCATCAGGGTTGGTATTAGGAAAACATTCTTCTATATATTTTTCAAATACATTATTGGATTCAATTCTTTTAGATTCTACTCCACCTGCCTCATACTTATAACATTTTTGACAAACTGCTGGATATTCTCCATTCATCATTTGTCTTCGTACTTCTTTAAATTTTTTAGAATTGGCTATAGAGTCTAAACTATCTTTAGATAAAAATAAATGAGATCTATCATCATCTTCATGAGCTGCAGTTGAGACTCCATCTTTCATGTCGGTTATACAACATGGAGTTACTGTACCAATAGGATGAGTAGCTAAATGTATCCATGGTAAAACGCAAAAAGGTTTATCTTTTTGTTTATTTGCTATATCAAACTTCTGTTCCACCAATCGTATACTTTTTTATTATACTTTAAATAAATCTCATTGAGAATATTTTCATTTCTTCTCCATTTATCTACTTTACGTAACCTTTCTTTACCTAATTCTAATCCATCTCTCCAATCAGAATATTTTTCAGAAAATACCTGTCTGTTTTTTAAATCCTCTAAACAAGTTATCCAATAGTCATATTTAGGTTTATCAACTATTTTAGGTTTAATGTAATTTATTATATCATCGATTACTTCATTATAAAGCTCTCTTGGTAAAACTTGCGGACACATCATAATACTACTATCAAAAGCAAATGTAGTTTTAATTAACGTATGCACATTCAATTCTAAACTTAAGTCAAATAAATCTTTTAAGCTAAATAAACCTGGAGTAGTAATAGTTAAGTCAAAAGCTATTCCGTACTCTCCGTATTTTTCATTTAAAAATAAAAACTCTTTAAAGTTAGTTATCCAACTATCCCATTTTATTCCGTGTCTAACGTACTCAACTATTTCTCCAGTACCATCAATAGAAGCACATATTTGTACCATTTTAAAATGAGGTAACATTTCTTTTAAATTCCAATGTTTGTATTTTACTCTAGAAAAATTACTATTGTATCTTATCCATACATTTTTAGCTAAATCATGATCAATTAAATACTGCATTATTTCCCAATGTATTTCCCACATCAAAGGTTCTCCACCAACCCAATATATCTCTTCTATAGTACCGTCTTTGACTGCTTTCCATAATTCTGCTTCTGCTACATCTCTTTGAAAAGTCTCAATAGCAGGTTTATTCTTTTTTTGAGCCCAGTAATCTGTATTCTCTGGTTGATCATAATCACCCATTGCTCTTCTTTCTGCTTCCCAAGAAGATGATAATTGATCTCCACACATTCTACATTTAAAATTACATAAATTTTTTATTCTATAATCAAATGATATAGGTTTCATTTCAGTATAACCATCATCTCTAGTCTTCTCAAACGCTTCGTCTATCTTGTTTGGAAATAGGGTCTTATTAAAATAATCTCTATAGATAGATACATTAAGTAATTGGTCATTACATACCTGACATTGTGGTATTTTTTTACCAGCCATAAGATCTCTTCTTATACCTTTCATATATTCAGAGTTCCAATGATCTTCTAAAGTACCTGGGTTGTAAAACGAATCATCTTCTGCTTTATCTGAATCTAAATATTGAGTAGCCCATTCGGCTTTCTCTCTAGAGGCACAGCACATTCTTCTTTCACTTTGAGGTGAAAGGTATGTATGAGACCAAGGTGCCATACAGAACGTTTTATTTCCAGCTGAGGGTTTTACCTTCATGTTCGTTTATTATATTAAAATCGTGATCCATATTATAGTTTAGTAAGTTAAAATTTTCTATATTATCAATAAAATTTATTAGTAACTTACTTGCTGATATTCTATTATTTTCATCATCAATATGACCTGGGTGAATGTTAAAATATTTTATGTTAGGATATTCACTTTTAAAAAATCTATATAAATAATCTTCGTTAAATGTTTTTACTGCTCTATAAAAATAATACTCATCTAACATTGAAAGGGTAGTTGTAAAATTTATATAATATTTAGGTTTTACTTCTAACTTGGTTATCAAATATGAATGTCCTAAAGTAACCTCTGGGCCGTCTAAATTAAACATACCATCCTGCACTTTTACACCTTGATACTTATTTGCATTTCCAACTATAATATCAAAGTACTTATCTTTACAGAAAGTTTCTATACCTTTGGTATTTGTAAAATAAGATAAGTTTAATAAATCTTTATCTGCAAAAGTAATATCATGAGTAGTTTTTACTTTTTTGATTTCGTTTGCTAATTTACCATTACCTCCTGTAATTAAAATTTTCATAGTAACTTTTTTACTTGGCTACCAGCATAGGTTTTATCCATATCTGATTTTAGTTGATCTACTAAATCTATCATATCATCTTGTTGTTCATCATCTGGTTCAATAAAATCTTGAGCACCAGGATTAGCCCATTGAGGGTTTAACACCCATCCTTCTTCTTTAGCTTGTTTAAGTACCCCGTCTACATATCTGTTAGATTTGGCATCATCACCATCAACTAATTTAGTTAGTGCTCTCAAGTTAGTATCAGGTATACTATCGAACCATTCTTTTAACCTAGGAAAAGCAGCATAAAAATCTTTACCTCTTCTTTGGTCATACTGTAAATAAAATGATCTAAAATCTCTTAATCTTGAATCTAACGATGAAGTAAATTCATGACCTTTTTGTACTGATTTAGTATATTCTATCAATCTTAATAGTCCATCTCTTTCTATATCTATGAATCCATTTTTACCTCCATTCCAATTTTTTTCTAACCATGCTTCCATTGCAGCAGCTCTTTCTAATCTTATTTCTTCTGGTAAAGTAACTATTGATTGAAAAGAAGGAAAACGTAATATATTAAACGACATAACTGCAGCTTGATATCCAAATTTCTTTTTTAGTTTAAGCATTTCATCCATAAACTCAGTAATTGAAAATAAACATAAACTGTTTATGGTCATCATAACATTAACTGATTTTACGTTAGCTTCCTCGTTTACTCTATACATATTTTTTAACCAAACATCCCATATCAGACCAAATCTAATGTATTCTGCTTGCAGTCCTGTTGCTTCACAAGAAGTATAAATTGTAAAATCCTTAAAACTATGAGAAGATTCTATTAATGCATCAAGTAATTTTTTCTTTTGTCCTAAATTGGAATTAACTGCAAACGGTACTTTACAATCAGGGTTTTTCTTCCACCATTCCATTAATTTCCAAAAGTCTGGAGACATAGAAGGTTCACCTCCGGTTACTCTTAATTCTCTTAAAGAGTATTGTAATTCAGCTTCCCACCATTTCCAAAAAGCTTCCACATATGGATTACCTTCATTCTTTCTTCCGTAAGGCATTGCATGAGAACCATCATGTTGAAATGCTGCTGCTCCATCAGATACTAAGTTTTGATATGGGCCTTTTGTCTTTATATCTTTTTGCCAAGTAGTACTGAAAGATGCATTGCAATAAGAACAACCAAAGTTACAATTACCATCAAAAGCTATTTCTAAAGTTTTAAGATCAACATCTTCTGTGTAACCCATGGTTTCTTTAGCATCTTTTAATTCTTTATCAGTGTATATAACAGATTTATATACTCTATCTGATACTTTATCTTTACCTAAGTCTTCTATCTTCCAGCAGTATTCACATTCTTTAGGCCTAATACCTTCCATCATCTGCTTACGAACAGCTTTTTTATACTTAGTATTATGTAAAGCTTTATAACTTACTTCTAATTCAGTTAAAGGTATTTTATGAGCAGGAGGGTGATGGCAAGAAGTAGTTGTACCATTACCTAACCAAATAGTAGCATTATACCATTTAGCACCACAGAAAGAAGGTGATAATTTATTTATAACCCTATCTCTATATTCTTGATGAGTTTCGTTATGTCTTTTTGCGTATATACCCATTATATTTTATGAATAAAATTTAAATTACCAGTAATATCAACATACTTATCAAATATTCTTTCTTCAAAAAAATGATCTGCTAAAAGGTTATTGTCTTGAAAAATACTAAATCTTAATAAATCTATCTCTGTATAGTTTAAATTAAAATCATTTTTAGGGAAGTTACCAGCTCCAAATATAACGTGAGGAAATTTACTACATCCAAATTTTATATCCTTTAATGATTCAGAAACTATTTCTTCTTTATTAATAAATATTTTAAAATGCTCTTTAGGTTTATGATCAAATCTTACACTAATCACTTTATCTATATCTAATATTTTGGGTATTCTATAATATCTTGCTTTATCTTCGTATGTAACAGTAAATACAGTTTCACGTGCATAAACGTCTAAAGCTGTATATCTTGGTACTAAAGTAAATATAGTTTTTTGTTCTGAAGAATTATCTCTTAAAATAAAATCGATATTCATTTCAAAACTACTATCTCCTGATAAAATTAAATTAGCAGGATTCTCAGGAAAGGTTTCACAGATACTACTTGGCCAGAATAACCAAGGTTCTCCTTTATTTATTTTCAACATATATTTCTTCGAATTGTGGAAAGGTTTCTAAAAATTTAGTACCTCTTCTTCTATCATATTCATCTACGAACCTGACAAAGTCTTTTCTATATTTACTAGTATCAAAATCTGATGCTCCTATAGCGTAATCATATAACCTTTTTATTTTCTGTATTTCTACATTCGAAAAACCATAATTGTCTTTTGTAAATTCTTTTATACCGTAGTATAATGCTTTTTCAGCACAAGCATAAATAAGTTGTTTTTGTTCTTCAGTTAATATTTTGACCGAAAGATGGGTAGGCCATCTAAGGTATGCAGTGTCTAATTGTATTGCTGAAGTCCAGTATCTTTCACCATTAGCATATTTTCTCTTTATATCAAATACTTTATCAATCAAATTACCGTAACTAAAAACTGATAATGCATTAAAAGTAGCCATGATATTGATAGTAACCTTAGGTAGTTTAGTTAAAATTTTCTCTACATTATTCCAAAACTTCTCATACTGTAATCCATATCTACTGTATTCTGCTTGTTTACCTGTTGCTTCAACTGAAGTAAATATAATAAGTTCTTTTACTTTGTTATTATCACATAAATCTTCAGCAATGTCAATAAATTTATCTATCAACTTATCAGGTACTCCTAAATTAGAGTTAATAGCTAATGATATATTAGGATTTTTTTCGTAGTTATCTTGAATATATTCTAAAACCTTAAATACATCTTTAGATAAAAGAGGCTCACCTCCAGTCATCCTAAAGGTATGTAGATCTGGGTATAGATCAGGCCACCATTCCCAAAAAGCATCTACATAAGGATTATGTTCATTATGTTTATAAGGCATTTGATTTCTTGCCTTTATTTCATCTATTGAATTAAATTTATGCTCAGTAGGGTATCCTCCATGTTTCTCAATTTCTTCTACCCATTTAGATGAATATTGAGGTCCACAATAAGCACATGCAAAATTACAAGTATTTGAAAAAGAAACTTCAACGTATCTTGGATTGAAATCATCTCTCCAATAACTATCTTTTATTTTATCGAAATCTTTTAAAGACCATGGTTCTGTAGATTTAAATACTCTATCAGAAAATGAGTTAGAATTATCTTCTACATTCCAACAGTAATTACATTCAGAAGGTCTTTTACCTTCTAACATTTCTTTTCTTCTACTTTTTTTATGGTTAGTATTATGTAAAGCAGAAGGATTTCTTCTTAATTCATTTAGAGGTATTTTATGAGGAGATGGGTGGTGACAAGAATGAGTCATTCCAGTACCTAGGTGTATAGTTACTTGAGTCCATTTAGCTAAACAGAACCCGCAACCTACTCCATCTAACTTCTTTTTTACTTCTGCTGGGTTCATAATTTAATATTGAGCATTTTAGCCCATGGTGTTAATTCTTTTTCGCTTACTAGTTCGTATTTTAATTGCTTTATACCATCATCTTTATAGTTCCAAGTACCTTTTTGCATTTCTAAAACATATCTTCTTTCGTTTCGTGCAGTTGTTTCACCTTTTACAAATTTACCATCTACTATTCCTTCATCTGGATGAGGTAAGCATCTCATTCTACCTTCTACTCTATGAGGTATGATAGAGTTTGGAACTCTTATATCTTCTTCTTTTATCTCAGCATTAAATATATTAGTTTCAGTTTTAGGATTATTCATATCAACATCTATTAACAATCCGTTTTCAGGTTTATAGTTATGTAAATCAGCAACTTCATCAGGACTCAAAGCTCTATTCCAAATATTTACTTTTGCTATATCTCCTTTAAAGTATTTAAATGAACTTTCATCTGATTGAGAAGGAGACATTCCTAAATAGTAATCATTACTACCATAACTTTTTAATTTACCATCAAATCTTAACGGTGAAGGACTACCTAAACCTACTTTAGAATCTACTTCAGTGCCATTTAAATAAAAATGACCTAAATGATTATCTTCATCTAACACTGCAGTAATCCAACTCCACTGTTTATCATATCTTTTTAACCACATATAGTTATGTTTGTTAAAAGCATTCCAAAAAGTAAAAGATAAAGCTCTTGAATTATTAAAAGATAGACCATAATCATATCCAGGTAATCTTACAATAGGATATTCTACATATTTTCTTTTTTCATCTCCTATAAGAAATACAGAGTTTTTTTCAGGTTGCTGATAGCATCTTACTAATGCTGATATAGTATGAGATCTAGTTGTTAGTCCTCTAAAATCTCTTTGAAATGGTATTTTAGCATAAGACTTTATACCATCGAATTCAATATACTTTTGATTTTTAAGTGTACCGGGTAAATAAGTATCGTTAGTTAAACCTTCTAAATGACATCTCCAAAATAGATCATCATCTTCCATACCCCAATCCCAGTAATCGTTAGAATATCCATTAGTTGCTTCAACTTGTTCTTTAGTAAATAAAACTGCACCTCCAAAATATTCATGATACTTAAGTTCATAGTCCATTTGTTCTATTTTAGTAGCAATATGTCTAGGTGCATCTGCAGGATAAGAATAATCAGCTCCACCTCCTTCTTCCGGAATCATATCTATATCATGCCATACTACATAATCACAACCATCTTCAAAAGCATGTTTAGCACCTATATTTTTAGTAGCTCCTCTGTTGAATAGTTTATCATCGACTTGATGTACTATATAAATTTGAAAGTCAATATTTCTAGCTTTTAAGTATTTACCTATTTTAGGTATAAACTCATGCATATGTAACTCTCTATTTCTGTATGGAACACAAACTCCTAATTTATGGCTCATAATCTAACTGTTAAGTGATGATATCCTCTATTAGTATATTCTTCTTCAACAAATCTACACGTAGTAAGTCCATCATTTTGATAATCTGATTTTAAACTATAGTAGTTATCTAAATATCTTAATTGATTCTTTCTGCTAGTCCAGCTTACCCAGTAACCATCTTTGTAACCAGCTTCATCATGAGGTAGTACTTTAAACTTTCCTTCTTTTCTATGAGGAATAGGTTTAGTAATATTAGAAGTTAATTGTAGTTCTTTCTGCTTACAGTTAAAAACTCTTGCATTATTATTACCTTTGAGATCTATTAAATCAGTTCCATCTACAAATTTCATATCATAGTATGATGATAAATAATTATTAGAAGGAAAAGTAAATAAACTCTTATTTAAGTTACTACTAATTTGTAATGCTTCTTTTTCAGATAAAGCTTCAGAATAAGTAGCAAAAGTATCTATAGTACCTTTGAACCAATTCTTTTTTAACTCTCTTTCTGGATCTCCTACACCTAAGTAAATGTATTTTTGTTTTTGAATATTTAATAACTTATCAAAAGTATTTTCTCCAACTTTTACCCCGTTGATAAATAATTTTACAATAGGTGGTTTATAGTCTTTAGTATTTTTATTTTTACCTTTATTATCTACTGATATTACTGCATTATATCTACCAGTCTGTAAACCTTTAGTATTAAGTGATATTGAACTTAAATCGAATTTCCAAAATTGAAAGGTAAGATCAAAGAATGAATTAATAGTCAAAGTTGTATCAAACCCTGGTATACTAAATATTGAATTTTCATCAGTAACTACTTCTTTAGTAGACATTACTTCATCATATCCAAAAGAAACAAATATAGTAAAGTTTCGTAATATTGAAAGTTTATTAGGTATAGCAACAAAACTGTCTTTACCGTTAAATTCTAAAGCTGTGCTTTCTCTACCTTTTTGTATTATTTCTTTACCGTTTAACTCAATGTGGTTTTCTAAACATCTTAAAAGTAAATCATCATCTTCAAACCCCCAACCGAAATACTTATTAGAATAACCATTTATCTGTTTAAATATATTAACTGGAAATAAAGTAACACCTCCAAAGTATTCATCAAATAAGGTTCTTGATACTCCTTCTGGTAAATCTAAATCAGTAATTAGGTGAGTTGGTTTAGCAGTATAAGAATAATCTGCATCAATAGGTAGCATATCAATATCATGAAATACTACATAATCACAACCTAACTCTTCTGCTTTAAGAAATCCTATATTTAAAAGTTTACCTCTATTAAAATTATTTTTTTCAGTTTGTTCAACTATAATAATTTCATAAGTTATCTCATTATTAGAGAGGTAATTTTTTATGTGTTGAAGAAATATTTTAAGCTGATTAGGTCTTTCCCTGTATGGAACTATAACACCTAATTTATGCATCTTCTTCTGATTCTTCTTCCTTTATAATTTCAGGAGATCTACTTAAAAACTCAGCTAAATAAAACTGAATTCTTTCGTTCCACTCTTCTTTATCGATTTCTTCAAACCACATAACAAAAGCATCCATAGTCTTTGCTATTTTTTCTAATGCTTTTACTTTACGTTCTTCAAGTAACTGTTTTTCTAGATCTAAACTCATATTGCAACTATTTTATTTTTCAATACCGACCAATTAGTATAGTCGTTATAATCAATATAGTGAAAATTCTTCAGATTTTCAACTAAATACTCAGGATTATTAACGTTTATTTTCCAGTTAGAATCCTTTATACTTTCGTACATTACTCTATATTCATCAGAAAATGAATATTCTTTCTTATTATCTGCTACTTTCTTTATTCTTTCTATACATGTTTGATCCCATTTAAAATGATGCACTTGTACGAACACTTCATTAACAGGCATTCTTTTAGGGTGTCCACTACCCCAGCTATTAGTACCATCATTAAATAACGCATAATGCTGACCAGAAGTCACATCTTGATACCCTTTCATTAAAGTAACTTTATTCGTACATGCTTTAGACATTGGATATCTAAAATATCCTGCCATAGGAAATGCTTTATGAATATTTGTATCTCTCGTCACTTCAGGAAATATGCCATCTATACCTATACGATCTAAAAAACCTCCTGTCACAAAGTCATAACCATATCTCTCACAGTCTTTTATTATTGTATCTATATCATCTGGGTATACTTGTAGTTCATCGTCATCAGCTACTATCCACCAGTCATTGGGTTTAGTTTGTTTAACAGTGTTGTATATTTCAGTAACTCTATTCCAGTTATACTTATCTTCAGTAAAAACCATAAATGGTTCAATACCTAGTTCTTCTATCTCTTCTAATATACCATCATCTTCTCCTTGACGGTAAACACAAACGTAAGCTTTATCTATTATATTTTCATAATGCTTTAACATATGAGGTAAAATATGAGTATTTTCTCCTACTACTGTAACTAAATTAGGCATGTCTTAAAATTGTTAATCCTGTTGAACTTGGTTTACCTTTTAAAATACCTTCATTAAAGAAATCAAATCTTTGCCATTTGTTACTTATTTCTTTTATAAACTTTGAAGGTCCTTCAGCAAATTTATGATGAGCATCTTTATCTGATATATCTTTAGATACTATATAATTTTTAGAATAATTTATATCAGTATCATGTATTGATATAATTCCATTTTTATTTAATAATTTAGAATACTGTTCGAAGTCTCTTTTTACATCTTCATATGAATGACCTGCGTCAATATGTAAGTAATCTATTTTTATATCTTCTTTTACAAAAAAGTTATTATATGCATTTTCAGTAGTTTCATTAATTATTCTTGGGTAAAAATTCTTACGTAAAAACGAATCTTCTTTTAACCAGTCTACTTCTCCTCCAACTTCGTTTGCAGCATCAACTATAAAAGTTGTTCCTATATCCCCCCAGTTAAAGTCTCTGTTACCTTCAAAGATACCTACGTCATATAAATCTACTCTTGCTTGAGTCATTATACGAGGTATAAATCCTCCTCCTGAACCTAAACATACGCAGTTTTTAGCTCTAATAAACTGAATAATTGAATATATAAGTAAACCGTCTCCTAAGTGTTCATCGGTAGCTCCATGAGTCCATCTATAAGTAACTGGTTTATCGTTATTATTAGTTAAAAATTTTTTTATATATTTTAGATTAAAGAGCATTATCAATATATTCTATATCTATTTCTGTGTGTTTAAGTATATTCTTTAATATAGTAATTTCTCCTTCAAAAGAAAACCCTTCTTTATTTTCTCTTATCAAAGGTTTATCCATCCAGTAGTGTCTGTACGTAGTATTACTTTCAATATAGTTCATATGACCTTTATCGTTTATCTCATAGTATTTACCTTTCGCATTCCATTTTTCATTAAGTAAGGTATCATATTCTATATTA
>MDTC01250225.1_pt1 | contig 15558 bp, 11 predicted proteins | sample 811181 | NCBI WGS metagenome assembly MDTC01 (sample SAMN05326644, study PRJNA326480) | marine metagenome | isolation source: seawater | place: Pacific Ocean: North | collected 2011
TACTATTTTTTATTATCTTCTAGAAATTCTAAATAAGGTTTTTACATAATGCAGTACCAACTTTGCTGTAGAAGTGGACCGTAATTTTATTTTTATATAAGTATCTCTAAACCTATACTGTGATAAATTTCTAGGTACAGGAGTTTTAGTCATTTTTTCTTTTACTTTTTTATAAGGAAAATAAACATCGGAAGTGTTATCATCAAAATCAATCTGCACAGATCCTGAAGAGTCTTCAAACTCTGCCTCTGATATTAAATCTTGTGTAACATTTCCGCCTTCAGAGTACCACTCTAAGTTATCAAATACTTTTGTGTACAAAGGATTTTTATTAACTACAAACTCTATTTCCACATCGTGTGACTCACCATAAAAAGTTGCCACATCTCCTAAGTTGTGTTGATGTATTATACCTAGTTCTGTACCTGGTTTTAAAGAAAATAGCATTTTATAATGATTAACAAATAAACTAGTGTACATACTATATCTAGATGTAAATGTATTTAATAGCTCACTATAAACTATTGTTTCATCTCCAGTACTAAATAGTACTTCATTATTTATTGAATCATATCCAAGGCAAGTATGTAAAAAATCATACTCTTTATTAAAATATGATTTCATATATTTAGAATCTGATAAAGGTATCAGCCCTTTTCTTGGAGAAGGATTAAAAGAATATGCTTTTTTTGTTTCAACATCTAACCAGTATAGTCCACTTTGTGCAGAAATAGCATGCCGGTGTTCTTTACATCCAGAATAAGTAGTTATATTTTTAAAATCTTGTATTACTTTTCTACCTATACCTAAAACTATATTACTTCCTTCTTTATCTGCGATAGTAGATACAGGATTTATACTTAATAATCCAAAAGCAGTATCCTGCAGATAATACATTATATCTTGATGTACTAATAATTTATTTATACCTCCTAGATTACCATCTATATCTTTATAATTACCAGGTAAAATTGTTCTAAAAGAATCCGCAGTTTCATTATTAGATTTAACATTAGAGAATACTATTCTATTAGAAAAGTGTGCAACTTCATTATATAAAACAGGCGCTGGAATATAACTAAATACATCATTTTCCGAACTGTATGTTGGATTATATATGAATTGATTTAATGGTGTTTCAGTTGTAACACTAAAATCTTTTTTATTAGCAAAATGATAACCCTGTCGAAGGGTTGTATTTATAGTTGTCTCTACCGGGAAAGCCATATTTAAAGATGTGGGTGTACTAGCAAATGCGGCAGTAGGATAAAAAGAATCTCCTTGTTCTTCAGCGGCTTTTCTATTTTTTGTTATATCATACATAGTTACATAAGTATCACCACCAAAAACTTTTTCATACGATACAGCAGAACTGTTAGGATTGTATTTAGAAAAATGTCCTGTAGACATATAAACACTAGAAGAAACTGAAGTTTCATCGTATCCACCATATCTTGTTAAATATGCATCTGTCTTTTTTACAGCAACTAAAAGTTTATCCCATTGATTACCGTAATAATTATCATAAACTTCTACTGTATGATTTAACCCATACCTTTTCCAATATATACCCTGATTAGAATTATCAGGGTTAGGGTCTACTATAGCAAATAAACATTTCTCTCCTACAGCAGATTTTTTTAAATTCAAAGTTGTGTCAGATATAGTAAATTGAGTTTCTATATTCCAAGCTCCTAAAAAATCTCCAAGGTCATCATCATAGCTCATTGCTTGTCCTGCTACACCCGCTATACTAGATGCCCCTTGGTGAGTTGTAGCTACAAAAGGAGAGTCTATATAATCTCCTACGCCATGTTTTTGAGAAAAGGCAAGACCAAAAGACATATACTTTCTTGTAGAAAGATCTTGTAAAATAACAGCAGATTGACTGCTTACTATGTGAGAGTTATATACAAGTGATCTTACATTTGAGCTGCTAGATGTAATATGAGATTTATTTTTTCCTAGCATTCCCCCAAGAATTCTTACATAGTGAGAGTATGCATAGGCGCGAGTATCTTCTTCGTCCAATTGATTAACTCCAGATATACCTTCAATATTAAATACATCTAAATACTCATCTGTAAAATCAAATTCAGGAGAACTTATATTTATAAATTTATGATCCCCAATACCTACATTAGGCTGGGATTCACCACCTGCTTCTACATCTCCTCCTTGTATATTAGCTGTTATATAAGATAAATCTTTATTGGCAGAATAATAATAATATGTAGAAGAGTTATTTTGTGTTGAAGGATCATAGTAATGAAGGTAGTTAGTTAAAGCTCCTACAGCTAAAGTAGACTTATCTTGACTAGTTCGTTTAACTCTTACAAAGCTATAACCACCCACATTATTTTTAAGTTCATTTGGTAAATTTTTTAACCTAAACTCTATACCTAAAGCATATAAATTACCTTTTTGATCTGTTCCATCAGCCTCAAAATCATGATCTCCTAGCGGACCATATCCTGTATTAGTTCCTACAAATGAAACTGAATTTTCGTTTACTTCAGGAATTCCGTTTACAAAATCAAAGTCTACCATATTTGTATGAGAGGCATCATCAAAATCTTGTTTATAATTAGCACCACTTTCAGTGTTATTATCTCCATCTGTTTGCGCTATTGTGTAATTATATATTCCTGCTATACCATCTTTATCTACATCTTCTACCGCAGGGAATCTAATATCTGCAATCCAGTTTACAAACCCAGGATTACCTACCTTGTCGTATAAAACTATTCCAAATCTATAAATCTCATCTCTTTGATAGCCTTTAAATTTTTCAGATATTATAGGACTTTTATAATCTCCAGTAATACTACCTGATATGTATGGTAAATTTTCAGATGTGTTGCTTGTAGAATTACCTGTTATTATTTCTTTAGTAAATTTAAAATCAATATAAGTTCCTGTACCTCCTAGTGTGACACCGTCTTCTTGATATTTAAACAGAGCATTTTCGTTGTCCCACCAATTATTTAAATTATTATACGGATTATTAAATTCTGTATAAGTAATAGTGCTATTAGTACTTTTATAAGGGTACAAAACATCGTCTCCATTTCGTCTATACCTTTTAGATGTTGCATCAAAAAGTAAAGAAGCGGTAGACTGTTTTATGTTTCCTAAAAATAATCTATTATCTTTTTCTTCTATAGTTTTTACAGCAGTAAAAGACATGTTAAATGCAGTAGCTTCTTCAATACTAATTGGTATATTTCCCTCATTACTGCTATGTATAATTCTAGCAGTGCCTAAATCTGTTATAGTAGACTCTCCAACAATAGATACATTTGTAAATCCTGAAGAGGTAGTTCTATAAATAGCTACTACCTCTACCACTTCATATGTAGGATCTAGGGCAGTAAGATTAATAGTAACTTTTTTATTAGTTTCATTTCCTGGTGTAGTTCCATTATACTCATTTTGATCTTCAGGATCTTCATTGTAGCTCCAGTATACAGAACCAGATACTATATGTATAAAATTAGAAGGCTGAGAAAATCTTGTAAGAGCTCCTTGTGAACTTTTTAATCTGTATATATACTGGTACATTCCTGCAGTAAGATTACCTCCTGTATCTACAGAATCTATTTCTAGCCTGTTAAAAGCAACTACTGGAGATAAATTTAAATCTTCGACACTTTCTATGTCAGATAAATCTGCTTTGATATTTAAAGTACGAACAGGATTTAAATTATCAGTCCAATAAACTCTTTGTATATTTAAACTTTCATACCTACCTACAGCCTCTATTGGAAAGTTTGTATTAAAGTTAAGATCTGGATTACTATAAATTTCTTGAACGTTAAATGTATTTAAATCTATTGAGTGTATTACACTAGAAGGATTAAACCCTACAGGCATATCAGGGCAATACGAAAAAGTAACTAATGTATTTTCTATAATAGTATATCCTATTATTGTACAAGGTATGTCTTCAACTATGTCTTGATTTACTACAAGTATTGTTTGATTACCCTCTTCAGAAGTTCCTGTATATTCATAAGATACTCTATGAGTTAAAATTATTTTTTGCACAGTTCCTTCTACAGATACTACAACAGCTGATTCACTAGAGTCTCCGTCAGACATAATTCTAATGTTTTTACCATCAACATATAGTCCTTCTTGGGGAATAGTGTTAGCTAAATCTTTTTGCATTCCTTTATGGAATGTATTTATCTGCTGATCTCTCATTATTTATTAAAATTTTTTCTTATTTCTGGAGCTAACTGTGTAGTAAAAAATGTTTCGTGTGCATTTACATTAGGCAGTAACCTCATAACTTGATTTTTTATACCCTCTAACTGATCTATGTTAGGCATTTTAGCTTTATTACCTGCTTGTCCTACATACCATTGCCACTCTTGCTCCGAGTGTTGGAATATATCAGAACGCAGCTCCCCTTTTCTCCAAGCTATATAATCTATCTTCATTGTAAGATATTTTTTTATAGCTAATTGGTAACTTGTATCTTCAGGAATAAGAGGCAGTCCATCGTCGTCTGTAGGTATAGCTAGGTATGCCATACATACAGCACCTTCTTTTACAGAAAGTGTAAGATGATTGTTGTTTATGTCAAATGTAATTCTTCTGCCTTCAGCTAGTCCGCCATTGCCTAAATAAAATTCTTGTGTACCATCTGACTGTAAATTCATATTCTCCATTTGCTCCAAATCTCTTGCTTGGTAAGAATATATTCCAGTATCTTCACTATATGTTAAGACATCTGTACCCCAATTTCTAGTTATTATTTGTTCATTATTGTAGTACAAAGAATTTGAAGAGTCCTCATCTACACCACAACAATCTCCACCTAGTAAATGGTGGAATGTATCTCCAGAGTATTCAGCTGCCATACCATTTACAGCAAGTTGCTCTAATTGGTAAAAGTCACAAGGTAAATGTGCTCTATAATTTTTTATATTTAAATCAGGATTATCTTTATGCCCTGTTACTTTTCTTATATATTGTCTAGGATGCCCTATTAAATTGAGAGCTTCTTCTGTCCACTGCATACAATCAACCCATGGTAACTCAAACTGATAATTGTTATCAGCATAGACCTGCTCCATGATTGCTTTTAATGATATATATTTTCCGTTTAGTGCCATATTATTTTATTTTAACTTTCTATTAATTGTACTGCGTCTATTGCAAGATCACTAGTAAAACCTGTTCCATTTTGTGATACAAAATATATATAATAATCTGTTGAGTTATCTCTGTAGCTATTTAAGCTAATTGTTTTCTGTTGCCAAACACTACTAGTTGCTGTAAAACCACTAAAAGTTTCATAAGCTGCAAGTTCAGTTGCACTAGAGTGATTAGATGTGCTTGCATCATCAATGTAAATATATAAATCTCCCATAGCAGCTCCAAAAGCATGTACCCAAAACTTTAAATCTAAGTCATTAGAAGTATTATTCATTTCAGGTATTGCAAGTCTTGCTACAAACGCATAAAGATGTCTTTGCCCAGTTACTTCTGTATACATATATCTTTCTGCAGACACGTGAGAGCCATCAGAAGGGTCTACACCACCGTTAGGTCCTGTGTTTCCAGAGCCTGTAGTTTCATTATCCATGTTCCAGCCTTTTACAGTTTTGTTAGATGTTCTACCCCAGTAGCTGCCATCTACTGCGCTTGACCCATTAACCCATCCAGCACTAGAACCACTAGGAACCCAGTCAGCTGTACTTGTTACATTTGTTTCGCTTTCAAATTGATAAGTTAAATTTATAATAACAGCTGGTTCAATAGTGTTTCCTGGTGTACTTCTAAATGATACATTTTCAGTTGCTACTCCATAAATTTTTAATATGTTAGTAGAAGCAACTCCTATAACTTCATTAGGATACCTAGTTACCTCGGTATAAGTTATCCTCAAACCCATACCTCTAAATAAAACAGGAGATATAGCGCCACTTTCATTAGTGTTTGTAACAGCAAAACCAAAATCAGCTTGATTTGCGGGGTTCCAAGACAAACCTGAAAGATCTGATGCACTACCCGCTATAACATCTGCTGTACTATCACTGTTTGGGTAGTAGTTAAATCCTGAGCCAGAAGCCACTAATTCAGTGTCACTGTTTGCTAACGCCCAATGCGATGAGCCTCCCCCACTTAGTATAGTTAATGCGCTTGAGTAAGCAGAACCATTGTATAAAAAAAATTTTAAAGTAAAAGTTGAGCTAGCATCATTACCACTTTTTGCTATAGCACCATTTCCTGCTCCATCAAAATCAGGGCCTGCAATAAGTTCTACGCCATTTATTGTAGCATCACTAGGTATTTGACTGCTATTAAAAATATTAAACCATAGGTGGCCTGCATTACTAGCAAAGGCTAAAGAAATAGTACTACCAGTTGATGTCTGATGTATATTTGAAGTAAGACTCCAAGCAGAGTAAGTAGTACCATCTCCTAATCCTGTTCCTATAGCTTGATCGCTATTTGGTCCTAAAATACTAGTTACTGCCATCTTTAAGTTCTCCTGTTATAAAATCTAATTGAGTTGGCCAAAACCAACCGTACTCTTCAGATACAAGTCCATGCGGAATATAAACTTTATTTACATCACACCAAACTCCTTCATTATCTGTTATCCATTCTTGACTTTCCCACCATAAATTATGTGCAAATGTTTCTCCATTCACTGTTATAGTTCCACTTTCCTCGTCATATGTTGCTGCTATAAATGCCATACTATGCGTGTTGTACCCAATCGTTAGAAGGATTAAACCAAATTTGATCATTGTCAACTGACAATGCGTAACCTATTATTCTTACTATATCATTTGCCCCACTAGGATGCGCAGTTGTTGCTGTTGCTGGAGTGGTGTCTAAATATAAAATACTACCTAAAGCTTCTGTACCTGTTATTTCTTCAGATAAAGTAGCAGTGCCTCTTAATAACATTCCGTCTCCATCAGGATCAGTACCTAAAGCAACTGCTAATAACCCTGTAGCTGAAGCAGCAAAGTCAGCATCTGTTTCTCTCCAACTTCCATCACTATGATAATAATATATTTTACCTGCGACTGTCTCATTACTATCGGATGCATTATTTGTGCCAATATATATAACATCACCGTTAACATCACCATGAGTACCACTAGCAGTAACAGATATTTTTCTTTTTGGGACGTCTAATCCGCTAGAAGTTAACGTAGCCTGAGTAGCAGCGTTAGCTCTAAAAACAATTTCATTATCAGTGGTTGCAAAATCAACAAGGTTGTCAGCATCTCTACCAATTTTAAGGTCTGATGCAAATGTGTCACCTGATACACTTCCTCCACCTCCAGATGCAGCTATAGTAATACCTCCATCAGCATTGGTTATAGTTACATTACTACCAGCTGTTAGAGTAGCGGCGGTAGGACCACTTGTACCACCAATTAATAGCTGTCCATTACTAGACATTTCGACAGCAGAAAGGGTATCTGTACCTGAGTCTTGTGTTATTATAACTGATTTATCTGCAAAAGATGTAGCACCTGTACCACCTTTAGCTACAGTAACTGTATCTGATAGAGTAGATCCTGCAGCTGTAACTGTTATATCAGCACTACCATTAAAACTTACACCATTAATATTTCTAGCTGTGTGTAAAACAGTTGCTGTAGCCGATTGTAAATTTGCTACTTGAGTTGTAGACGCTACTACAAAAGGAGCGGTTCCTGTAGCTACATCAGATTGAAATGATAAAGCTCTAAACTGATAAGCTCCTATATCTAAATTACCTGCAGCTATAAGGGATGTAATACCGTCGTCCGAAAAAGCGATTAACGTGTTATCATTTTGGTCTTGAAACTCACAAGTAGACCCTGTTTGAAATTGCATTGCTCCATTATACTCTGAGCCATTTGGAATTTGTATGCTACCTGCGGTAAGTCTACCTGCTGCCGTTACAACTGAGGCAGACCCATTACCTATAGTAACATCTATCTCATCTTCTGCACTCCCATCTGTTAGTATTAAACCAGGTTGAGTTTCTCCGTCATGACTAGCTAAGTTAAAAGTTAGTTTACCTCCTTCACTGCCATGAGCAGCAGTTGCTATACTCCCTACTATAGTTGCATAAGTTTCAAATGGTACATTTTGACCAGAATCATCTCCAACAAAAGAAATAGTTCCTAGTATATCATTATCGGCTGCCGCCGCACCCTTATCTTTTTTAAGTATAAAATTAGAACCACTACTATCATTACTAGTATTTAATATAGTAAAACTAGGCGAGCTATTTGAACCATTAGTTATGTTAAAATTAGCTACAGAATTTGTAATAGTAGTGCTTGTTATAGTTTGCACTGTAGTGTTATCTGCAACCATATCAATTTGGTTAACAGTACCAAAATCTATTTTTGTTTGTGCATCCTCCCCTAATACTAAATCTGTAGCAAGTATAGAGTTTATTCCTGTTTGTGCTGCATCTATATTAAGAGTGGCACTACCACTGGTAGCACCTCCATTTAAACCTGTACCAGCAACAACTGCAGTTATATCTCCGCTACCCCCACCACCAGAAGCTTCAGCCCATGATATGTCAGTACCATCACTAGTCAATACGTATGCATTAGTACCTATTGCGAGAGCAGAAGGATTACCGCTAGCGTCTCCTACTATAATACTACCTCTAGTAAGTCCAGCCATTTTAGCTAGAGTAACTTGATCATCTGCAATATGATCCGTGTCTATACTTCCGTCTGTATAATGCTCTGAGTTAATAGCGTTGTCTGCAATATTATCTCCTTCAATAGCATCGGCTCCTATATAAGCATGAGCTATAGCAGTACCATTCCACACACCTGACGTAATTGTACCAAGTCCAGTTATATTAGATTGATTAGCCACGGACAATAATCCTGCACTAGTCATTGCAGTTGTACTACCCATAGTAAGAGCACTAGTAACTGTAAGATTACCGTTTACAGTTACAATTGATGTTGTACCATTACCTATACTTACGTCAACGTCGTTGTCTGCGTCGCTACCTCTTAAAACTAATCCAGTTCTCGGAGCACTAGTACTACCATTACTAGTTGTTACATATAGTTCTAATTTACCAGCTTCATCAGTGTCATTTGATTCTAGTATACTACCAACAATAGAGGCGTAAAAAACAGCACTTTCACTGTTATCGTGATTTGGACCTTTAAAATGAATAAGACCACAAACATCACCATCAACCCCACTACCACTATGTCTTGTGTTAATTAAAACTAGCTCACCACCTGTAGCATCAGCAGCGTTGTTAGATATACTAACTGTTGGATGCGCAGAAACAGAGCTTTGAAACGTAACGTCTTCCGTAGTAGTTCTAAACAAACTGCAACTAAACAAGGCGCTACCATCAACTTGAAAAGTTAGATTAGCATTCGCACCAGCAGTATCATTTGTTGATATAGTGGTAGCACCATGTGTAGTAGATGTTATATCAAAAGTATCATCAGTATCACCAGTGATTATTATTCTTTTATTATTTATATTTACAGAATCAACATCTAAATTAGTAAGAGTACCAAGAGATGTTATACTAGTTTGTGCTGCTCCTGTCACTGTAGCAGCTGTTCCTGTAGTGTTTTGATTTAGTGTTGGTATGTTAGCAGCATTAATAGTAGCTGTACTACTTATATCTGTATCCCATCGGTAGTGTTCAGCTGCTACAAAGTTGTTTAAAGAGTTGTGATCTATTTCTCCAGGTACAGCTACTGCTGTTATTGTAGCACCACTATTAGTTATACCAACACCACTAGAACCTAGCAAAGAAAAATCAGCGCTTCCATCTGTATCTGTAGCTTTAGCACCAGACCCACTATCTGTTTGTATTGTTACACCTGTTATATCTCCACTACCACTAGCAGCATCAATCCAAGCTAAAACTCCGCTACCATTTGTTTTTAATACTTGACCATCTGAACCATCCGCAGTAGGTAACGTATATGTTTGGCTACCTGACATTGCTGCAACAGTAAGTCCAACATAATGAGTGCCATCATCACTGTCTTCAAATATTCTTAACTCTCCCGCTGAAGTGTCTCCATTTTTTATTCCTACATATCCTGTGTCATCAATGTGTAAAACATCTTTACCGTCAAACTGTCTAAATATTAAAGAGTCTCCATTTACTTGTAATTGAACTATTTGGGCGTTAGCAACACTATCCATATCAAAGTGAAGCTGGTCAGTTCCTCCGATTCTAAAATAAACATTTCCTTGAACGCTATCTAAATATACAGAACCATTAACATCTATCATAGCATTACCCGTTGCTGCTAAAGTAACAGCGCCTGATGCAGCACGAACTACAAAAGTAGTTGTACCTCTTATTTCAGAACATGTAACAGTTCCACTACTTGGGTTATAAGTAAAGTCACCGTCTGCTTCAATACCTCTATTTGCTCCGCCCCCTCCAGCGCCTTCTATAAATGTTATTTGATTTTCTTCATCAGTACTCTCGTTATCTGTTATGAAAACATTTGTAGCACTATTAGCAGTACCACTAGTATTTTGATTACCTGCAGAATTAACTCCAGGAAGATCTATGTTAGCAGAACCATTAAAAGATACACCGCCTATATTCCTAGCTGTATGTAATATAGTTGCAGTTGCTGCTTGTAGGTTTGCTACCGCAGTTGTAGATGAAACAGTAAATGGTGCAGTCCCAGTAGCAACATCGGATGTAAAACTTTTAGCTCTGAAATTATGATTCCCTATATCTAAATCTCCCGCAGCTACTAATGCTGTTATACCACCATCAACAATTGTCATTACTACTGCATCATTCTGATCTAAAATATTATTGGAACTTGTCTCAAACCTAAGAGATTCAGCCCCACCTGAAAGTTGTAACGTATTAGAAACAGCTAGACTATTTCCTACAATTGTTTGACTTGTAGACTCACCTATATATATAAGAGTTTGATCTTCACCAGCACCACTTTCTATTGTAATAGCTGGTCGCAACTCTCCATCATGGGATGCTACACTAAGAATTAATCTACCTTCTTCAGCACCGTTAGATGCATCTTTTACTACTCCTTGTATTCTAGCAAATAATGTTTGTGCTTGTGCGTCATCATCTGCATAAAATTCAATCTGTCCTGATACATCGTTATCAGCACCTGCTGCTCCTTTATTTTTTACAAATCGAAGTATAGAACCAACAGCATCATTATTAGTATTTATAATCTCAATTTTACTTTGACCAGCATCAGTAACTTGAAACTCACTAGCGTGAAATATAATATTAGTACCTTGAGTTAATGTTAGATCACCACCATCCATATTTAAAGTTCTACTACCAGTAAACGTTAAATTGGTGTTGGCAATATTAGTGTTAGTGTCTGTAGTCATGTCATCAACTACTAAATCTATAGTGCCATCACCGTCTTCATACGTTGCACTTATTCTAGTTTCAGTGTTAGATGTAAACATAGCTCCTACAATATCTTGAACTTGTTCAGTAGTTTTACCTCCAGAATTTGAATGTTTAACAACATCACTGCCGTCAAGTACAAGAAACTTAGTAGAGCTAGATGTGTCACTTTGAACACCTTCTAACTTCATGGGATTTGTTTTATCTTTTACATGAAGTTTATGGGTAGGAACTTTTACTCCGACACCCACTCTAAATAAAGTAAACATGTCGGAGGACTTAAGCTTAACCTGCTTCCAAAAAGATATTATTTTATCTGTTATTGCCATACTAACATTTCCATCTTCTTCTAGCTTGTCTTATTCTAGAATTAGGATTATTTCTTGTTTTTGCACTACTTCTTTTTAATTGCCCCAAAGATCTTGCGCAGTAAGACTTACGTCTACCTGCAGCTTTACTGCCTTTTTTAACTTTACCAGTAACAGCAGTTTTTAGTTTACTACCTGGGTTCTTCCGTCTATAAGCCGCAACACCTTTTTTAGTCATACCAGCTCCGGATTTTGTAGATCTATAGTTAGCTCCTTTACCCTTAGTAGTTTTACTTATAGGTTTTTCTTTTCTAGCCTTACCGCCTTTTTTCATTTTACCACATTGAGAACAGCCTGCCATAACTAGTATCCTCCAGAATATCCTCCTCCAGAAGATGATCCTGAAGAGGAAGTAGTTGTAGTAGATCTAGTTGGTGTTGTGGTAGTGCTAGCTCTTCTAGTGGTTGTTGTGCCTACTCTAGCAGTTCTTGGAGAAGTAGATGTAGTAGAAACCACAGGATGCTCAGTTAAGTACTGAATCATTACATACTCACTGGATTTATCTCCATTACTTAATGTGTGTGGAGTATAAGCTCCAAGCATTAAATAAAAACTTCCATTCTTTTTTACCATAAAATGGTAACCTTCGGGTGCAAATACTTTTGTTTTTTGTGCCATAATTACATAAAATAATCTAGTTGTCTATTTTTATCTTTTAATATACTAGCTAATGTTCTAGTATTAGTTCTTGTAGGTATAAAAGAATACGCTGTTATATTTTTAACTATTCCTTTTGTCCAGTAGAACCTATACTTATATCCACCAGTGTGATCATTAAGATGATAAATACGTTTTCCCAACTTCCGACTTGCGTCCCAATCTATCTTTAATTTATTTTTATCATCATACTTCATTTTAGATTTCTTAACTCTTAAGGTTCCTAGTCTGTAAGGAAATCTAATTTCTTCAGAGTTTAATAATATTTGTTGTATTATTAATTTATTAAACTCATCACATATTTTTCTAAACATTTGTTTATCTACCTGTAACTCAGGTATTACTTTATTTTTATAATATTTATAAACCTCATCTGATCCATGATCTTTTTTATAATTACCTAAACCTCTTTTATTATTTTTAAACATTATTTTTGAGCATTAGGTTGTAGGTCAGATTTAGAATTATTAGAACTATCAGTTAAAGTTTCTATAAAAGGTTTCATGTTTTGAGCTAACATGTTTTGTTTAATTAAATCTAACATAGAGGTAGATAAAGGATAGTCATCATTATCTGGGTCATACGAAGGAAGGCCATCTGCATTTACAAAATTCGATACTTTTCTAGGGTTTTGAAAAACACCCTCTACCTTTATTTTTTGTAAGTACTTTGACTCTGGCCCAAACACATATACAAAATTATCAAGAACAAATGCAAATGTCATTCTTTTAGTATATTTATTTACTCCTGCCCAAGGAACTCTATTGTAGTCTATAGTATGAAAATTAGTAGATAATATTCCTGTAGGCCCTATAGCAGTTATTAAATCTTCGTGAGAAGTTTCAATAGCATTTGGTATTTGAACCTTAGATCTTAAAATATTAATATCTTTAGACAAACCACAAGTGTCTCCAGAAACAGGTTCTAAGTCTACACAATGTAATAGTTGTCTTATATTACTTGATATACTACGTCTTTTATTTATGTCTTGTCGTATGTATTGAGCTCGTAAACTATTAATTTGAAATTCTACCTGACGATCAGATATAATTTCATCATCAGATTGCATTCCACCTCTAATAAGATTTTTAATGTCGTATACTATTTCTTTTATTGTAGCCATTTAATTTAAATTAACTTGTAAATATCCTTCACATCCTTTTTCTTTATTCCATATATAAGCCTGAGCTTCTCGTTTACTATGATACCCCATTATTTTATGCCAAGCATCATTAGTTGCTATACTAGGTAGAAACCTCACTTTGACTCCTGAGAACGTATTAACGATTTCTCTGTGCTGGTGTCCGCAGTGCACTTCTCTATGTTTACATGCTGCAAACATTGTTGGCTTTTCGGTTGCCATGAGAAGGGGCATGTCTGCTGGCTTCTCCTTATCTCCATGTGTAAACATAAGCATATTGCTTCCGTATTGGTAATACTTTCTTGACTCATAACTATTATCTACTGTCACTGGTTCATAGTCTTTATACCAAGACTCTATTACTTCTCCTATATAAAACATACGTTCAAAGTCATGGTTACCTTGAATTACTATTACGTCTACAGGTGCAAACGCAGATAAGTAATCAATAGCTGTAACCAATAACTTCCAATAACCTCTAAAGGTTTCTTGCCATTCTTCAGCATCATGCTGCGGCGTACCTTTAGTGGTAGCTCTACTAAATCCTTCTGAGTTAAGCCCATCATTACCAATAGGTAAAATAAACTTTTCTATATTTAATCCCTTAGCTTTTCTATGCAACTCTTTTATAGTATCCATAAAATCTAAGTTATTATCCTCTTGAGATATAGAACCTATCTTACCATAATGAAAATCAGGTAAAGATATTTCGTAAGCTACAGGAGATCCCTCTTTAAAATTGTAGTTTGGAACTGCAACTTGTGGGATGTACTCTTTCATTTCTTTAAAGAACTCTTTCTTAAAGTCAGATAGATCAAAGTTTTTCTCTTTTGTTACTACAGAAAATCTGTAATCTCCATTAGCTGACTGCCAATGTTTTACTGACTGTACATCTTTTTTATCTATACCCCTCTCTTGTAGATGTACATCAAGTTCAGGTATCATTGCAGGATTTATTTCTCCCACATCTTTTGTTTCACTAGTATTAAAATTAGTGTCTACCCATCTATATCCTCCGGCATACTTTCTTCCAAGGCCTTTTACTACTTTATAAATGTTACTCTTATCTAATCCTAAAGCTTCAGCCGCCTCAGCTGCATTCGAGAATTCATCTATAAGATTCCCTTCTCTATCTAACTGCTGTATCATTTATTTTTAATTTTTTCTATACTTCTACCAGCAAAATAAGCACCGTACACGGTTATTAATAGAGTTTGATAGATAGGTATATATGTAGGTGCTACAACAAAATTTCCTAAATTCCCATCAAATATAGAAATAATTATGAACATAGCTGTTAAAAATATACAGATCAACGGTCTAATGTTCTTACTAAGCCAGTTGTCAGACTTCATATCAGCCTCCCAACGACGTGTTACTTGTTCTTGCGCTTGTGCTTCTGCGTCAACTAGAATTTGTTCCATAGCACGCCTTGCTTCCATGCGCTCCTCATCTGACGTACTTAATTTATCTACTACGTCTCCAATCTTTTCAATAGTGTTGCCACCTAAAAAACTTAATAGTTTACTCATTAAAGAACTTTTATGTTATCACTTACATGTTTGTACGCTGTTTTACCATCATTTTTATAGGCCTCCAGCACATGCTTTCTATTTTTATTTGCATTAAATGATATATGTATCCATGAAAAATCAAACTCATTAATCATCTGATCAAATTCTAAACCTGATTGTAGTATCCAATTATAAATAGCTTTATTATTCATCTGCCCGCTATCCCAAAACTGGACGTCCAATGCCTGACCCTTGCAATGCTGCGATCGGCTACTTCCCCCAATAGCACGATTGAGTTTCGGGCTGCGATACCCGCTGCTAATACGAATAGGACCAATAGCATCGCGCATAGGCTGAATAAGTTTTGTAATGATGGTTTGCAAATTATCCAAGTGTTCTTTTTCTGGTTCATTACTTATTCCTCTCCTCTTTGCTGTATTGCTTCTTATAATTTCTGACAATACAAAATTCTTACTTAGTCTCATA
>MDTC01117565.1_pt1 | contig 15557 bp, 16 predicted proteins | sample 811181 | NCBI WGS metagenome assembly MDTC01 (sample SAMN05326644, study PRJNA326480) | marine metagenome | isolation source: seawater | place: Pacific Ocean: North | collected 2011
ATAATTTCTCTTCTGACTTTAGTATTCTAGTTAGTTGACGGCTCGAAGCAACTAAATTTCCATCTAAATCCCATATATTACAATCTTGCTCAAAATACCCTTTATTGATATCAGAAGCTTTAAAATCAACATAAACCTCTGAGGTAGAGGGCAATTGTCTAATATGGGTTGTTAACGTGATTGTTGGTATCCATCCAAGCGCCCCATATTTGTTAGACACAACAGGCGGAAGAATATCTGAATAAAACGATAAACAGAATTGATCGGGTCTTCCTCCTTCCATTTCTAGAAATGCTGAGCATCTTGCTTCATTGTCTGTATTATCGCTTCCTTCTTCCCTATTCCACCAAGCATGATCTGGATGAATTAAACATTCTAGTTGCTGAATGAATGCCGGTGTAAAACCCTTAGATATCTTGTCGTAATTCATTTTTACATAATCACTTTTATCTTTATCTTTAAATATCTTAGGTAATGGCTTTTGGAGATCGTCATACCCTTTCATAAATTCAAAATCGGAACATGTTCCAGTAAAAGTTGTGCAGATTTTATCTTCTTGTTTTAATTTCACTATCCCTGATGAACTGCCCCTGCTTGTTTTAAAGGTATCTACCTCTAATATAAATGGCTTTGCCTCAATTCTATCTAAATATTGAACAGATGAACTTATAGCTGTTGAATGAGGTAGAACATTTGTAAGGGCTTTATGCATAATCGCCATTAAGTATCCTCCATGTGGAGTATTACCTACAAAATAATTAGTATCTGGATTAACTAAATATGCATTGTCTTCAACATTCTCTAATTTGATAGCAGCTTGAAATCTTTGAAATTGATTCATGATAGGATAATTTTAGTTCATAATTTATATTATTAGAAATTAATAAAGAAACAGATGCATGAAATAGCCGATATAGCTTGTAACTTTACCAGTGAAAGATTTGATAAAGACCTTGATAAGGTTATTGATAGAGCTATAACTAATAAAATAACTAAATTCGGTCTTATCTGTAGCCGGTTGAGTGATATAGATAAATTATTAAAAATATATGACAAATACTCCAAACATATGTTCTTCACAATCGGAGTTCATCCGCATCATGCAAATGAAATAAATGATCAATATTTAAAAAAACTTAAAGAGGCAGTAAATCTAAACGACCCTGATGCTATTGGTGAAACAGGATTAGATTTCTATAGAAATCTATCTACTTATGAAGAACAAATACATGCATTTGAAGAGCAAATTAAAATTGCAATTGATACAAATAAACCTCTTTTTTTACACCAGAGGGATTCGCATGATGATTTTATTAAAATTTTAAGAAAATATTCTGCTGATTTTAATAAAGCAGTTGTTCATTGTTTTACCGGAACTCAAAAACAATTAGATGATTATTTAGAATTAGATTGTTATATAGGAGTAACTGGATGGATATGTGATGAAAAAAGAAATGTCGAACTTCGCAAAACAATTAAAAATATACCTCTATCTAAATTGATGATAGAAACTGACTGCCCCTATCTGATTCCAAAAAATCTTCAAGAAAAGCCTAAAAACAATAGAAATGAGCCCTGCAACCTAAATCACATAGTTGCTGAAATTAGTGCGCTTATGGATATAGATGAAGGTATTCTTAGAAAAGAAACTTTTGAAAATACTAAATCGATTTTTGGTAATTAACTAATATAGTTTTAGAATACATCTTTTAATAAATTAAATTCATTACAGATATCATTTAAATCAGATCCAATTTCTTTAGCGTTATGTTTGATTTCTGGTTTGGTTTTGGAATACCTTGGTGAAGCATTGGGCTGATTAAAACCATCTATAGATGTAAAGGCTTCTCTTAAAATATTATGAGGATGTTCTTGAGCTTCTTCCATACTCAAAACAGGTGAAACACATGCATCACTTTCAGAAAATATATCAATCCATTCAGATCTTGATTTTAATTTAATCTTTGCAGCCATTTTTTCTTTTAACTCTGGCCATATGTCTTTGTTGTGTTGATCTTTAAATTGCTCATCGTCAATTTCAAGTTTTTCTAGAAGCTCAGAGTAAAATTGAGGTTCTATGGACCCCACTGCTATAAATTTATTGTCTGAGCATTCATAGGTATCATAAAAATGTGCGAAACCATCAAGTAAGTTAGATTCTCTACTATCTTCCCAATGACCCATTTCTTTTAACGAATAAAAAAATGACATTAAAGAAAGTGAACCATCCACCATAGCAGAATCAACTACCTGTCCTTCACCGGTCTTAAGGGCATGAATTAGCCCAGAAACAATACCAAAAGCTAAATGCATACCGCCTCCGCCATAGTCTCCAATGAGATTTAGTGGAGGTATAGGATTAGAATCTTTTCTACCTATTGAGTTAAGAGCACCAGAAAGACTTATATAGTTAATATCATGGCCTGCAAGTTTGGACAAAGGCCCATCCTGACCCCAACCAGTCATTCTGCCATATACAAGTTTGGGATTTCTATTTAGACAAGTATCTGGTCCAAGACCAAGTTTTTCCATGACACCTGGTCTATATCCTTCAAAAACTACATCGACCTGATCAATTAATTTTAGTATTTCATTAACTGTATTCTTATCTTTTAGATCAGCTGTTATTGTGCGTTTGGATCTGTTGTGAATGTCATATTTATTTTCAAGTCCTTCATTACCTTTTCTACTAAGTCTTATTACATCAGCACCCATGTCTGCTAAAAGCATTCCACAGTATGGACCTGGCCCAATACCTGAAAACTCTAATACTTTTATATTTTTTAATGGTCCCATGTATTAATACTATTCAAAAACTTTATATTTTACTAATAGATTTGGTAATAAAGTTAATGAACATAAGAAAGCTAACATCATAGCAATCGATGTGAAAACTCCAAATAATACTGTTGGGAAGAAGTTTGATAATGATAAAATACAGAATCCTGCAGCAATTGTTGATGCTGTGTAAAAGATTGCTCTTCCAGTAGTGCTATGTGCATTTTTTAGAGCTATATCAGATCCATTTTTCTTTAATTCTTTTTTATACCTGTAGATATAATGAATAGTATTATCAACAGCCATTCCCACACTAATTGCTGCAACCGTTATTGTCATAATATCTAATGGTATATTCAATAAACCAAGTAATCCCATAACAGAGGATGCTACAAATATATTTGGCACTAAACCAATTATCATTACTTTGAAAGATCTAAATATTAAAAATAACATTGCAGAAATTACTGCAAAAACAATCAACAAAGATCCAATTTGAGACTGAAATAAGGATTGAAGCATATTATTATATAAAACTGCTAATCCGGTAATTTCATACTCAGATTCTTTTAAACTGAATTCATTCTTAAGATCATGATTAATTTTATCTAGTAAATCTTTTCTATTGAGACTAGTTGAGGATTCATTTACTCGTGTAGATATTCGAACAACTGAATCATCTTTATTTATATATGAATACAATAGTGATTCTCTAATATCTTCTGGAAGTACAGATCTTAAAAGAGCAAGCTCTAAATCATTTAAATCTTCTCCATCATTTATCTGTCTTGCAAGTTTTACTCCGCTTGCAACACTTAAAACCTTACCAATTTCGGGGATAGAATCTAAGTAGTCATGAATATCTTCAAGTTTATTTAATGAGTAGATGTTCCACCAATATCCAGCAGCAGAGCTGTTTTCATCCTCAAATAGATCATCATCAAAAAAATCATCTTCAATTTTTATAGATTCAAAATTGTCTTCTGGTTGGGAGATAATAATATCAAGAGTTGCGGTTCCGCCAAGCTTAGAATCAATTTCATACATTCCTTTATAAATTTCAGTATTTTTATCAAAGTAATCAATGAATCTATTTTCTACTTGTAATTTTGAGATGCCAAAACATAAAGTTATAAAAATGATTAAATATGACGATGCTATGAAAGTTCTATTTTTTTGTGAAAAAGATAATAAAGAGCGAGTAACTTTATAGATTGAGAGAAAGTCCTTTGTTTTAGGTTTATAAATTAAATATAAAATGCATGGTAGAAAAGTAAAAGTGAGAATAAAAGCAATAGAAATTCCAAATGCCATCATTTTTCCAAATTCAATAACTGGTTTTAATTCACCAAAAGTTAAAGACAAAAAAGCAACAGCTGTTGTAAGAGCTGCAAAGAAACATGGCGCAAACATTTGATCATAACCTTTTACAATCGCAGTTCTGAAATCTCTATCTTTTTTAATTTCATTAATTTTAACTAACAGATGAACTGTTAAAGATATTGTTAATATAAGAAGAAGTGCAATAAAATTTGAAGACACTACACTAATTTTCCAATCCATATATCCCAAAAATCCAGCTGTTATGAATGTTGCTAAAAATGCATTCATTAATGGAAGAACAACCAGCCATATTGATCCAAAAAATAAATATAGCATCAATGCAAATATCAAAGCGACTGCCGTGCCAAACACCATCAAATCAGCTTCTATATAATCCATCATATCCGTGGCTATCATTGAAGGCCCACCAAGATAAATTGTTGCATCCTCTTTATATTTGTCTAATGTATTTCTAATATTGCTAATTAATATTTTATTAAAATCTGATTCTTGATCGTTAATTTCACTGATTCTTGTATTGAGGTTAGTAAGATTATTTTGAAGATCAAGTTTGTTTTTACTGGTTAGTGGTTCTTTTGAATCTAGACTTTCAAGAATGTCATATCTTTCTTTTATAAGTTCATCGTATTCATTATTACCTCTCAAAACTACTTGCATAGCAGTAGTCTTGCCATCCTTACTAATAATTAATTCTTTATAAATGGGGTTATTAACTATTTCATCTTTTGCAAGTTCTAAATCGATATTTTCGTCTGTTAAGTTCTTAAGATTATCAGCAACCTGAGATAAGCCAACTCTAGGTTGAAAAAAAATAGGAGCATCTAATAGAGACAGCACAGAATCAACGCCATCTATATTTTTAAGATCATTTTCTAGGTTTGCAATTCTATTAATAGAATAATCAGAAAACAGCTCTTTATTGGGTTCATAAGTCACTATTAAGAAACTTGAATCACCAAACTCATCCTCAGCTTCCCTGTAGGCCTTTAATGACTCATCATTTTCAAGCACGAGAGCATCTGATGATGCATCTAATTTAAAGTTATTTAAACCTAACCCTGAAATTAGAGATATCAAGCCAACAAAAAATAAAATTAATAAATATTTATCAATTAAAAAAGATGCAATATTTTTTATGTCAATTCTCATTCTTTTTATTTACACAATTCGGTGAATTAATTATTTGTGGATTAATTTTGTATTCGTCTTCATTGAAAGCATGAATAGATAAAGCGTGAATTGAGTCCATAATGCTAGTAAGAGCTTTATAAACTGATTTATGTCGCTGTATATTTCTAATATCTTTAAAATTATCACTTACTATTACAATTTTGAAATGACTTTCAGATCCATCTGGAACATTATGCATATTGCTCTCATTAATGACTGATAACACAGACGGATCAAAGCTATCGATTAATAAATCTTTAATGGTATTTTTTATGGTTTCCATTATGTTGTATTAAATATTAACTCTTATGGTCTTTTCATTAATTTGTTATATAAAAAAGCAAAAATAACTATAAATAAAGCGCCTATTGCAACTGGCATTATAACGAAATCGAAAGTTTCTGCGCCCATAATTGCTATTATAGGGTTTGCTCCAGCGGGTGGATGAATTGTATTTGTAACGATCATTAGCAATATTGCTAACGATAAACCCAAAGCGATTGATAATGATGACTCTCCAAATAAATAAAACGCTAATACTCCAGAAGATGCAGATAGAATGTGACCAAAAAATACATTTCTAGGTTTTGCTAATGGGCTGTCATGAACTGCCATAACCAAAACCAAGCTAGCCCCAAATGGAGGAATTAGCCATACATTTGTTTCATCTAGGGTATTTAAGTATGCAATTGAAAGCATGCATAGAAAGGCCCCAAAACAAGAAATTAATATATTTTTATAGTTCATCTATCTAGATTAACCTTTTTTTATGTTTTTATAAATTTTAACCATCAAGAACGGGGGATTGATTTATAGTATGAATTGCTGAAATGACCTTTTCCCATTTGACCCACTCTGCATTATTAAATTCTGCAGCGTATTCCGCTGCTCTCAACATTGCCACGGTTTCAGCATCATCACCATATTGAGTAATCAATGTATTTGCTATGGAAGTAATTAAATTTTTTTCATTCATATATATATCTAATATTAAGAACTTTATCCCATGTATAATTTATTGTATATAAAATGATTTGTAAGACATGAATATACTTTGGATCAAAGATAATAATATGGGGCATGAGAAACAGGTTAAAGTATTACTTGATGAATTATCTAAAAATAATGCCCTAAATATTGATGAGAGAGCAATAAAAGGATCATTGCCCCTATTTAAATACATAGATGAGGTTAGCAAAAGGTATTACGATGTTATTATCGGTGCAGGACATAAAACATATCCTTTTTTAGTTAATATCAAGAAATATCAAAAAAAACATACAAAAAATATAGCAATACTAACTCCTACTTTCAAAAAATCAGATTTTGATATTATTTGTGCGCCATTTCATGATAAACCTAAATTAAAAGAGTTAAACAATGTGATATTTTTTGAAGGCTCTTTAGCGAAGGTCTCGCAAACTGAACCTGATCAAAATACCATTATGGTAGCTATTGGAGGCAAGAATAAACATTTTGAATTTAATGATAATTATATACTCTCTCAAATAAGTTATTTTGTATCACTTCATCCTAATCAAAACTGCTATATTTTTAATTCCAGAAGAACCCCTGCTTCAATGAACGAAAAATTAGAAGCATTTCAAGCTAAGAACAAAAATACTACTTATTGTGATTTTCAGAACCAAGACAGCTCATATGAAGAAATTCTACACAAATCTTCATCAAGACTTATAACTAGAGACAGTATCAATATGATTTATGAAAGTCTTTCATGCAAAGGTAATTCATATTTAATAGATATGAAAAATAAAAAAAATAATAACAAGGTAGTTAATGCTGTTAATGAATTAATTTCTAATAAAAAAATAGGTTACGTTGATTGTGGTGAGGTTGTTAAGGGAATGTCTAAAATGAAATTAAACAAACAAAATATTTATAACGAAATATATGCAGAAGTTGAAAAAGTAGCATATCAATTAAATAAATTGCTATGAAAATAGTTCATCTGGTATTAAGTAATAGTTTTGCTGGGATAGAGCAGCACGTGAATGAACTGCTAGCTAATAATCTTTTAGAGAACCCAATACTTATATGTAATGAATCTATTGCTGATAATTTTGATAAACATATTTCTATTTATCAAATAAAGAATATTGGTAGGCGTTCCCTAATTGGAAAATTTAAACTTAGTCAATTATTAGCAAAAATTAATCCAGATATTGTTCATACTCATGGCAGCAAGACAACTTCTATTATTGCCTCAATAAATAAAAATAAATACAAGCATGTGGCGACAGTTCACGGGGTAAAGAAAAACAAAAAAGTCTATGAGAAAGCCGACTTTGTAATTGGAGTCAGCCAAAATGCTGTTGAAGGGATTAATAGCAACTTAAGAATTATTACAAATTGGTGGTATCCAGAACTAACAAAACCACAAACAAGAAATAAAAAATATGCATTAGCAATTGGTAGACTGGAAAAAATAAAAGGTTTTGACTTGTTGATATCATCATGGATTAATATTAAATCTGATTTAATTATTGTTGGTTCAGGTAAGGAAAAGGGAAATCTTGTAAATCTAATTAACGAAAAGAATCTATCTAATAAAATAACTATTATCGATGATGTAAATAGAAACGAGCTCCCTAAATATTACAATAATGCATCCGTATTAATTGTTTCATCAAGAGATGAAGGTGGCCCAAGAGTTGCATTAGAAGCTCTTTATTTAGAAGTACCTGTTTTATCTACTAACGTTGGTCATATGAGCTTAATTCTTCCAAAGGAACTTTTAGCAGAGAAAAATAATCATGAGTCACTTCAAGACCTCCTTGAAACCTATGTAGATGATATTGATTTATTAAATCAAGATACTATTTTTAAATTTATAACAAAAGAATTTTCAATAGATGAAAAAATATCTCAAATAAAAGAGGTTTATAACTCTTTACTTAATAATTGATAATATAAATCAATAGTTTCTTCAATCATTCTATCGGATGTAAAAGTATTATCTTCAGGTGTGCGATGACTTTTTTTGGATAGTTTTATAACTTTTTCCTTAAGAAGCTCAATATTATTTAATTCCACCAAACCTTCAGGAAAAAGTTCTTCAAGAATTTCTTTGGTTCCACCATGATTCCAACCAATTACCTTTGTGCCGCAACTAATTGCCTCAATTGTAGTTCTTCCAAAAGGTTCTGGTTTGATTGATAAATTGAATACAATGTCAGAAATCTTGTAGATATTTACAATATCTTTTCTTGAACCTGTGAATGTTATTTTTTCAGTAATACCGAGATCTTCTACCTTCTTTATTAGAGTATTAAAATATTTTTCTTTTGAAGAGGAAGTCGGACCAACAACAAGTCCATGAAATTTTATACCATCAAGTTTTGATAATAATTCAACAAATCCATCAACCCCTTTCCATTTAGAAATTCTAGTTGGAAGTGTAAGTATTACTTTATTCTTGGTTTGCGGGTATTCGCTAAACCATTTTTCGATCCACTCTCCATGTAACTCATCTTTATTAAAAAGCTTAATGTCACATCCTCTAGGAATAGTAGTTATTTTATCTTCAGAAATATTATATGTTTCAATAATATACTTTTTAACAGTCTTCGAGATTGCAATCATATGATCAACTTTGGACATAACCCTGCTATAGATAGGTGTACTATAAAGCCCATGAAAAGTTGATATTAAAAGCGGTTTAAAGTTTAATTTTTTAAATGCATGGTAATTTATCCAAGCTGGCATTCGAGATCTGATATGGATGACATCAGGTTTCTCTTGCTCATAGATCGATTTTAATTTTTTTGATAAAAGTAAGGAAAATATGCTTTTTTTATGAATGGGTAAATTTATGTGCTTTCCACCATGTTCAATAATATCTTTCTCATAAATACCTCCATTAGAAATCACTATTGATTCATGGCCATTTTCAACCAATGCTTTAGAGAAATCAGTAGTGCCTCTTTCTACTCCTCCTACATTTAGCTCAGGTAAAAGTTGAATTACTTTTAGTTTATTCATACCTTAAAGATACAGCAGGATCCAATCTTGCTGCTCTTCTAGCTGGCCATATTCCAAAGAACAAGCCAACAAATGCAGAAAAAGTAATAGATCCTACAACTGCACTAAATGGAAGAGCATAAGGCCAATCATTTAAAGATGAGAATAAAATAAGAATTGAAACACCTATCATTATTCCTATTAATCCACCAATAATACAAAGCAATATTGCTTCAACTATAAATTGCATCATTATAACTTTCTGAGTTGCTCCAAGAGCTTTTCTTAAACCAATTTCTCTAGTTCTTTCTGTTACAGAAACAAGCATTATATTCATGACACCTATTCCACCAACAATTAAACTTATCCCTGCTATGCCAGCAATTAATGCAGTAAAAATTCCTGTAGCTTGTTTTCTTAAATCAGCAAATTGACTATAATCACTAATCCTAAAGTCATTATCCTCACCTGGTCCTATATCATGTTTGGCACGAAGTATTTCTTCAATTGACATCATAACTGCATCAATATTGCTATTGTTTGAAATTCCTACGTTAATAGAATCAACTTTATCAGTTCCAAATAACCTTTGAGCTCCAGTCAAAAGAGGTACATACAACTCATCGTCTGGATTCTGCCAACCAGTTGATCCTTCTTCTTTTAAAATGCCAATTACCTTATATGAAACACCGGCTATTAATATTTGCTTATTTAATATTCCTTGTACATTAGTTTTTAATTCACCAGGAACATCAGAGCCAATAACTACAACTTTTTTTCTACCAAGATTTTCATCTTCCGTAAAAAGCCGACCGTGCTCTAAGTCGTATCCTCTAACTTTAAAATGAATTGGTAAATAGGCGCCTACTCTTTCATTTATATTTGCATTATTGAATTTTATTTGACGATTTCTTGTAATAGTTGGAGATATCTTCCAATTATGTTCTTTATTTTTTGATAATGCTTGCGCATCTTTAATATCAAGAGGAATAATGCCTTTTGTGACAGCACCTCTTCTATTTTGACCAGGACTTACGTATAAAGTTCTGCCACCTAGATCATCTATACTTTGTTCTAATGCCTTTTCAGCGCTGGATCCCAACCCAATCACTGCTATTACTGCAGCAGTACCAATAATTATAGCCAATGAAGTAAGTATCGACCTAGTAGCATTAGACCTTATAGATGATATTGCTGAAATGAGTGATTCTTTAAATACCATTATCCAAAACTAAATGATGCCTCAACTCTTTCCCTAAAACGTCTTTGATAATCAACTAAGCTTTTACTAGGGAGAATATAAACAATATCCCCAGATTCTAATCCATTGATGACTTGAACATTTGATAAATCAGATAGGCCTATTTGCACCCATGCTAAAGAAGGTCCATCCATTGAATCTTTAATAACTATAAATTTATTAAAATTTTCTCCTTTGACTTTTTTTTCTAAGAATTTATCAACAGTTTCAACAGGTATATTTAATATTGAGGCTGCTGAATAAATATCTTTTCTTGTTCTCAATGTCATTGATGGAACGCTAATTGATACTTCTTCATTGAGGATTTCAATTACAACATCTGTATTCATTCCAAGCAGGAGAAGATTTTCATCATTATTGATGTCAATTAATACTGGAAAAGTAGTAACGTTTTGCTCAATTCTTGCCAGTGGTTCAATTTTGGCTACAACGCCATAGAACTGTTTATCTCTGTATGCAGCAACTTTTATTGATACAGTTTGGCCAATAGAAATCTTACCAACATCAATCTCATCAACCAGCGCTCTCACCCTAACTTTAGATAGATCAGCCATAGTCATTAGCAAAGTTCCTCCACCTACAGCAGATGTTGGTGAAGAGATAACTTGTCCAACTTCTACAGGTCTAGAAATAACTGTTCCACTAATTGGTGACCTTACAACAGTATCATCAAGTGAAATCTTTGCATTTTCATATGCCACCTCAGTTCTTACTAGAGTAGAGTTTGCTTGAGCAAGATTTTCTTGAATATCTTCAAAATCTTTATCAGAAATACTTGCATTACTATGGAGCTCTTTTCCTCTTTTAAATTGTGACTCCGCATTTAATAACCTAACTTTTGCGGCATCTAAATCTGATTTAGATTGATCTAAGATATTTTTAGGAGTTCTTTGATCAATTTGGCCCAAAACAAAACCTTTATTTATAAAATCTCCAACTTCAGCACCAAGAAATAATATCTCTCCTGATGCCTTAGATTTAATTTCGACAGAAGATATTGCCTCAATAATGCCTGACGCTTCAATAGAAAGTTCAAGTTTCTTTGTTTCTGTATTTTGCTTTTTATAATACGCTTTATTATCTTCAGGTTTGTTACTAGAACCGCAACCATAGATAAAAAGTACTAATGTTAATAAATAAATATTTCTGTATATGTGCATATGTTAATTCCTGTTGTCTGATTTTATCAGACCATCCATAATTGTGATAATTCTGTTTGATTGTTCTGCAATACTATCTTCATGAGTAATTAGTATTATGGTTTGGCCGCCTTGATTAAGTTCTTTAAATAAGTTCATAACATCAGCGCCTGTTTTTGAATCTAAATTTCCTGTAGGCTCATCTGCAAAAAGAATACTTGGATTATTTACTAAAGCTCTTGCTATTGCTACTCTCTGTTGTTGACCTCCTGATAGTTCTGCTGGCGAATGATTCTTTCTATCTGAAAGGCCAACTTTATCAAGCGCATCATTACAACGTTTTTTAGCTTCAGTTTCTTTACAACCTGCATATTTAAGAGGAAGCATTACATTACTCAAAGCTGAATTTCTTGCTAACAAATGAAATGATTGAAAAACAAATCCTATTTCTTTATTTCTTATTTTTGCAAGCTGGTTATCAGATAATTTACTAACAAATTGATTATTTAAACTATAAGAGCCATCTGTGGGGGTGTCCAAGCAGCCTATTATGTTCATCAAAGTGGTTTTTCCTGATCCTGAGGGACCCATGATAGAAATAAATTCTCCTTTATCAACACTAAGGTTTATTCCATTTAAGGCTCTTACTTTTTGCGAGCCAACCTCATATTCTTTTATTAAATTTTTAGTTTCTATCATCATAATTATTTAGACATTAATACCTGTAATATGTTCAAAATTTATTTGTTTAGAATTGATTAATATATGAGAGCCAGCCTTCTGCTGTATCTTTAGTATCATCAAAGTTTGTTGCAAGTAGAAGGTTAGATCTTGCTTTTTCTACATCATCTAATTCAAAATATGATATACCTGTAATAAGCTCTATTCTTCCAGGTATATCATTCCAGCCCCTCTTCTTTGCTATATTAAAGGATGAGATTGCTAACTCATATTTTTCACTATCAAAAGCATATGTCCCAAGCCTAAAAGAAAGCTCAGGATCATCAGATATTTTTTCTGCTTTAACTAATATTTTTATGCCATTATCAAGATCTCTAGAATAAAAGTATGAACTTGATAGAAGTTTAAGATTCTCTTCATTTTCTTCAATCAATTTTTTCTTAATACCGTCATTGATAACCATAACACTTTTAAGTGGTGACTTTTGATATAAATAATACTTAGCTAAAAGCAAGTAATCTGATTCTTTATTTAAAGTATCATTTTCATAAGCCAGCTCTAGTGCAGACAATGAATCAAGCTCAAATTCTTTTGCAAAGTATAAAGCGCTTACTTGATTCCAATACTTCTTCTTATTGGGTTCAAGAAACAATAATCTTGTTCCTAAATCTTCTGCATCATCTAAATTTTCAAGTTTCATGGCTAGGCTAAAAGCATATTCAATCCAATCTAATTGAGGTTTATCTGATTTGTTGTTGGCTTGTTTGATATGAAAGTAAGATGGTTCGTATTGCTCAAGTCTTCCATGAGAATATGACATTAGTAAATTGACTCTCGCAGAAACAGGGTACTTATATCTTTCTCCAACTCTTATAAAATCATCTAACAAAGAAATAACATTTTCGTATTTGCCGATCATAAAATATGTTTGTGCAAGTTGGAATCTGACTTCTTGCGCACCAATTCTAGGCATTTTTTCAGTTGCTAAAGCTTTTTCAAACCATGGCACTGCACTGGTGTATTGACTTTGAACTGCATAAAACTGGCCGTACAATTGATATAAAAGAGCGGCTTCATAAGTTCTGCCGCCTCTAAAATAATTATTATTACCCATCTCTAGCTCATATTGAGCCTTCTCATAATTTTCATTACCGATATGATCATGGATTCTTTTAAAATAGTCAGACATCCATCTGCTGATAGTTTCTTCAGATGAGGTTAGGAAAGATGTCGATAATAAAGTTATAAAAAGTAATTTACGCATTGCAAATAAACTCCACTGTTAATTCTCCAGCTTGTTCAACTGGTATTCCATTTATGACTTTAGGCTTAAATTGCCATCTTCTGATAGCTTTAGTTGCCTCTTTATTAAAAAGTGTGCCATTGGTTGCTCTAACAATCCTAGCTAATTTTACCCTACCATTAGGTCCTACGACTAGATAAATCTGAACGGTGCCATCAATACCACCTTGAATCGCTTGAATTGGGCATTGAGGCTGAACTTTTACCATTGGAATTAACGCGGAAGATGTTCCCTGTAAATCATTCATATTTCCTAAAAATGCGCCACTAAAGTCAACAGGAACAGAAAAATTTGGTAACTCAATATCTAAATTTGGTCGTACTAATTTTGTTTCTTGTTTTAAATCAATATCTGGTGGTGGCGGTGGTCGTTTTTCAGGCTTAGGTCTATCAGGAATTTTTCTATCTCTTTCTAATAAAGAATCATCTGTATTAATTCTAATAAACTCTAGATAGCTAATGTCATCATCTTTCTTTTTATTAAAAATATCAGTAGATATTAAATATTGCATTAATAAAAAAATACAAAAAGCAGCAACTAATGAGAGTAAATGAGGAAGATATTGATGGTATTTCTTAGTTATCATTTTTAGCAGCAATAGATATGTTGGTTACGCCTGCTAACCTTATTTGATCCATTGCCTCTACTAATAACCCAGACCTTGATCTTTGATCAGCTTGAATAATTACAGAGCCTTCTGGATATTCAATTTTTAATCTTTCAATGTTTGCTCTCACAGCTTTTAAATCAACCCGCCTTTTATCTATCCAAATTTCATCATTTTCGGTTATTGCAACTAATATATTTCCTTTTTCATCTCTCTCAGCCGTTTCGGCATTTGGTCTATTAACATCAACTCCAGTTTCCTTAACAAATGATGTTGTAACAATGAAGAATATGAGCATGATAAAAACTATGTCCATCATAGGAGTTAGGTCTAGTGCTGCTTCTTCTTGAGCCTTTCTTCTTTTGTTATATCTTCTCATATCGCTAATTTTTCTTTTAAATAGATACGGGCTTCTTCTTGATATCTTTCTACTCTATTTGCTAAATCAAATTTAAAGAATAATCCACTCAATGCTATTGTCATACCAGCCATAGTAGGAATGGTTGCTTTTGCAACACCAGTTGACATTGCTCTTGGATTACCAGTTCCTAAGACTGCTAGTACTTCAAACACTTCAATCATTCCGTAAACTGTACCCAATAAACCTAACATTGGGCACAATCCAATCAAACCATCGAGCATTTTTAGTCTTTGTGTAGCAATTCTTTTTATATGAATTAAAAAAGATTCTTCAAAAAGGTGAATATTATTTTTATTTATTGATATTCCATCTGAGAAATTATTGTAATTCTTTTTGATCCAATTTCGATTATTGTAAGTCGTAGCAAGATACTTTGAAAAAATAATGAACCAAATAAAAAGAGTTACTAAAAAAAGTATATATAAAACTGGTCCACCCCTATCGAATAGATCTGTTAATCCAATCATTAGTTAACCTTTTTAACTATTGTGACTGCAACAAACTCCTCAATCTCCTGAAGAATCTCTGATACTTTTTCTGAAAGAAGCGTATACATTGCTAATAATGGAGCGGCAAATATAAGTCCAAGCATTGTTGTTACAAGAGCTTGTGATATTCCACCTGCCATTTGTTTAGGATCACCTGTTCCAAATACAGTAATAGCTTGGAAAGTTTCAATCATACCTATAACAGTACCTAAAAGACCTAACAATGGAGCAACAGCTGCTAAGAACTTTATCCAATTCACACCCCAACTCAAGTTACCATTGACAGTCAAAAGAACTTCATCACACTCTCTTTCAAAAGATTCAACATCTTTGGAATTTTGAGAAATTGTCCCTATTTTATTAAAAATATCATTCCCATCTTTA
>MDTC01006029.1_pt1 | contig 15556 bp, 18 predicted proteins | sample 811181 | NCBI WGS metagenome assembly MDTC01 (sample SAMN05326644, study PRJNA326480) | marine metagenome | isolation source: seawater | place: Pacific Ocean: North | collected 2011
CTAGGTATTCAGGAACATTTAAATCATCTTTGTCATCTTCAAAATAATTTTTTAAAGTAATTGGATTTGCTAACATTCCCTTATAAATCAAATTTTCAATCGCGTTATAAATTTTCTGATGCATTGGATCAAAAAAATTTATATTTGATATAATTGTGCTGATTTCATCAAAAATTTCATTAGTAACTAAAATTGAACCAATTACAGATTGTTCTGCTTCAATATTGTTGGGTAGTTCTTTAAATTTATCTTTTACAATACTGAGATTATTCTCCATTAAAATATCTTATACAAAAATTAATTTTAAGATATTCTAAAAAATAGTTGTGGAAGAAATTGTATAATTACTGAATAGTATCAGCTGATTTTACGTCAATAGTAATCTCTGCATCAACTGCAGAGTGTAAAGATATTTTAACTTTAAATTTTCCTAGAGCCTTTATTTCTTGTACAGGCTGTATCATTGAAGGTTTAATATTAATCTTATTTGTTTCATGAATAAGTTTTGAAATTTCAGTAGGTTTGACTGAACCATATAATTCATTGTTTTCAGTACTCAGTTTCTTAACAGTATATTCTTTATGATTGATTTGTTCAGACATTTTTTGAGCTTCTTTTTTTTTATCATTATCTTTTTTAGAAAGATCTGATTTAATTTTTTCTACTTCTTTAATATTTTCCTTTGATGCATATAAAGCTTTTTTGTTAGCAATTAAAAAATTCCTAGCAAAACCTCTCTTAACATCAATTACTTCTCCTATTGACCCAATTCTTTTTACATTTTCTAGTAAGATGACTTTCATTTTATAATAACGCTAAATTTCTTGCTCTTTTAATGGATAAAGATAGTTCTCTTTGTTTTTTTTGACTTACATTTGTTATCCTAGAAGGTAAGATTTTACCATTTTCTGACATATATTTTTTAAGTAACTTAATATTTTTATAATCAACCCTTGGAGCACCTTTCACAGATAAGGGACAATTTTTTTTAAATTTATACTTATTTGGTTGAAATATACTTAATTTAGCAAAATTACTTTGCTTACCTTTTTTATTTCCACTTTGTCTTTTTGGCATAATTATTTTAGTGTTTTATCTTTTTTTTCAAGCTTATCAGTTTCATCCTTTTTTGTGAAATAATTTGTATCCAAATCTAAATTTTTAACTCTAACCGTCAAGTATCTTAATAATTTTTTATCAATTGCCTCATTTTTTTCTAATTCTTCAACAACTTTGCCTTTACCTTTAATTTTAAAATGAATGTAACTTCCTTTTTTATTCTTTTTAATAAGATAAGCTAATTGTAATAGGCCCCAATTTTCAGTCTTAACAACTTTTCCATCATTTTTTTCAACAATTTTTGAGTACTTTTCCGTCAATTGTTTAAGTTCAGAAGGAGATGTGTCTTGTCTAGCAATAATTGTGTGTTCGTATAAATTCATTTAAATTCTTTAATAAAATGTGAGGATATACTATTATAACTCTTTAATTACAATAGTAAAAAGGACAATAATTAAATAGTTTTTCATATGTTTTCAGTAATTTTCCCAGGCCAAGGTTCACAGATTATAGGAATGGGAAAAGAGTTTTATGATAAGTTTGACTTGGTAAAAAATCAATTTAAAGAAGCAGATGATGTGCTTGGAATGTCTTTATCAAAAATTATTTTAGAGGGTCCAAAAGACAAATTAGATTTAACAATAAATACTCAGCCAGCAATTTTTTTGATTAGCTATTCGATTTTTCAAGTAATCAAAAAAGAGTTTAATATCAATCTTAATAAGGCAAAATACTTTGCAGGTCATTCTTTAGGAGAATATTCTGCAATAGCGTGCGCAGGATATTTAGGCTTTCAAGAAACAATAAAAATTTTGAAAATAAGGGGTGATGCTATGCAAAACTCTGTACCTGAGGGAGAAGGTGGAATGATAGCTGTTTTAGGTTCTTCTGTTGAAAAAATTGAAAAAATATTAGATGAAAATAAGAATTTCTTTTTTGCAGAAATTGCTAATGATAATTCAGAAGGTCAAATTGTTATGAGTGGTAAGAGTCAAGAATTAGAAAAATTAAGCAAAATATTAAAGGATAAAAAAATAAAAAATATTAAACTTCCAGTCAGCGCTCCTTTCCATTGTAGTTTAATGAGTAAAGCATCAAAAATTATGAGTATAGAACTTGAAAAATTAAATTTTAAAAAAGGAAGTAATACTCTTATTTCAAACATAACTGCTGACGAAATTTTTAATGAGGATGAGTTAAAAGATCTCTTAGTAAAACAAATTGAAAATAGGGTTCGATGGAGAGAAAGTGTTATAAATATGATCAATAAAAATGTTAAACAGTTTATTGAAATTGGTCCTGGAAAAGTTTTGTCAGGCTTAATTAAAAGAATAAATAAAGATATTTTAATTAATTCAATTAATAATGAAGAGGATATAAAAAAATTAAATATATGAAAGATTTAAAAAATAAAAATATAATTGTTACAGGTGCCTCAGGAGGTATAGGAAATTCAATAGTCAAAAAATTATCTGAATATGGAGCAAATGTTTTAGCATCAGGTACAAGAATGGAAAGGCTTGAGAAGCTAAAAGAACAATTTAATCAAATTAAAATTTTGAAATTTGATATTTCACAAAGTGAAAAAATAGAGGAGTTTGTTGATAATGCATTTAATGAGCTTGGAGGTTTAGATTGTATAATTAATAATGCAGGAGTTACTCAAGATAATTTGGCAATTAGGATGAGTATTGAAGAGTGGAACAAAGTTATAAATATAAATTTAACTTCGACTTTTTTATTAAGTAAATTTTCAATAAAAAAAATGCTTAAAAATAAAAAAGGGAAAATCATAAACATAACATCAGTTGTTGGACATACGGGAAATTTAGGTCAAGCTAACTATACAGCATCAAAAGCAGGCATTGTGGCCATGTCAAAAAGTCTAGCAATAGAATATGCTAAAAAGAATATAAATGTGAATTGTATTTCTCCAGGATTTATCAAAACTAATATGACCGATAAGATTGATGAAAAATTTAAAGAAGCAATTCTCTCAAAAATACCTTCCTCAAGACTGGGAGAGCCTGAAGATATTGCAAATGCGGTTCTTTTTTTGGCCTCAAGTCAGTCAGACTATATTAATGGTGAAACTTTGCATGTTAATGGAGGCATGTATATGGCTTGACAATCGAAGTAATTAAACTATTAACCATTTTATAACAAAAAGGATCAATATTATGTCAGAAGACGTTTCAAGCAAGGTTAAGAAAATAGTAGCAGATCACTTAGGAATTGATGAGGCAAAAGTAACAGAAGAGTCTAGTTTTATTGATGATTTAGGCGCAGACAGTTTAGATACTGTAGAATTAGTAATGGCTTTTGAAGAAGAGTTTGGTTCAGAGATTTCTGATAGTGAAGCAGAAAAAATTTTAACAGTAGGTGATGCAGTCAAGTTTATTGAAGGTAAAGCCAATTAGTAAATTTTAAATGCCCACAAAAAATGATGGGGTAATGGTTATTTTATCCTCTCCTTCGGGGGCTGGTAAAACAACTTTGGTAAATTTAATATCAAAAAAAAATAATTTTGAAGTATCTATTTCCCACACAACTAGACAACCCAGAGCAAATGAAACTAAAGACAAAGATTATTACTTTGTAGACATAGCTGAATTTAATAGACTTATTAAAAATGAAGAATTCTTAGAATATGCAAAAGTTTTTAATAACTTTTATGGTACGACAAGAACTCCAGTCATTGATAAGCTAAATAGAGGCAAAAATGTTTTATTTGATATTGACTGGCAGGGTGCAGATCAAATTAAAAATAAAAAATTAGATTATAAGTTAATTACGTTTTTTATTTTACCGCCAAGCAAAGAAACTTTATTCAAAAGATTATCAAGCAGAGATATGAAGGATAAATTAATTGCAGAAGAGAGGATGAAACAATTTGGAAGAGATGTTCTTCATTGGATAAATTACGATTATGTCGTTGTAAATGATAACTTAGATGATTGTTACACAAAAATTTATAATTTGATTATTGCAGAGATTAATAATGGATCAAAAGATTACGACTCTGAATATATAAGAAACCATGTTGAAAAATTAATTTCTTAATTTTTCATATTCTTCTGTAAGCTTATAGTATGTCATAAAATCAAGATTTTGTGGTCTTGAATTAAGATTGATTTTAAGCTTTTGAGCAATGTTTATGTTATTATGAAATAATTGAGTATACGATTTTTTAATCATCTTTCTCCTATGCATAAAAAAAATTCTTGTAATTTTTTCTAGGTTTTTTGGATTATTTAATTTCAAAAATTCTTTTTTAGGCTTAAAAAATAAAACACTGCTATCAACTTTTGGTTTTGGTGAGAAACTTGAAGGCTTTATATCAAAAACTTTTTTAATATCTAGTTTCCAATTTGCTAAAATCGATAACCTTCCATAATGACGAGTATTAAAACTAGAAACAATTCTATCAGCAACCTCTTTTTGAAACATGAGGATTAGATAATCAAACCATAAATTTTTATCATCAAGATTTAAAATCCATTTACACAAGATTTCAGTTGAAATATTGTAGGGTAAATTTCCAAAAACAGTTAATAAATTATCATCAAGTAAATTTTCATCTACCTTTAATATGTCATCATTAATAATTTTTATTTTTTGATTAAAATTTTTTTTTAGTAACAAAGCTAATTCATAATCTTTTTCAATTACAATTAATTTTTTGGGCTTATTATTTAAAATTGCTGACGTTAAATTACCAGTTCCTGGACCTACTTCTAAAACGTTTTTATCTTCTATGTCTAAAATATTTAAAATTTGATCAATTATATTCTTATCTATCAGAAAATTTTGACCTAGACTTTTTTTTGCTTTAATCACTTTTTATCTAAAAATTTTAAAGCATTAATAAGACTTAGAGGATTGGACATATTTTTACCAACCATTTTTTGATTTGGTCCATGATCAGGAGAAATACGTAAAAAAGGCAAACCCATTGTAATATTAATAGCATCATACTCATATAATGTTTTAAGAGGAGTTAATACTTGATCATGATACATACCTAAAATTACATCAAATTTTTTTCTATTCGCATTGATAAATAGTGTATCTGCTGAAAAAGGACCTTTAATATTTATTTTTTTTTTTATTGCAGATTTAATCACAGATGAAATAATTTTTTCATCCTCATTAAATTTCAGTATGCTTTCACAATGAGGATTCAGTCCTGTAACAGCAATTCTTGGTTTAAATTTCAGGATTTTTAGGAAAAAATTATTTATGATTTTAATTTGATTTGAAATTAATTTCTTTGTGATTTTTTTAGAAACTAATTTTAAGGGCAAATGGGTTGTTAAAGGACTGACAGATAATTTTTTGTTATAAATTAACATCCCTATTTTTTGTTTCTTAAATTTCCCTGAAATGTATTCAGTCATTCCTAAAAATTTTTTATCTAAAAATGATTTTTTATTAACAGGACCATTAATAAATTTATGAGTAAATTTATCTTTTATTAATTTAAAAGCACAATCAAAAGAATCTTTAATGTATATTTTTATAAATTTTCTATTTTGATTAATATTTGATGATTTTTTACATTTGATATTAATTAAATTTATTTTTTTATTATCAAGTCTTAATGTTTTGATTTTATCTAATTCTATAATTCTTAAATCTTTTTTAAATTTTAGTTTTTTCATTTGTTGTTGTAAATTGTTTTTACAACAAATTAATATTAATGGACTTTTAAAAATATTTTTTTTTAATGCCTTAAAATAAATTTCTAGAAAAACGCTATTAGGTTCACCAGCTACTATTAGGACAGGTTTAAGTTTTTTCAACATATGCTTTATTTTCTAATTTTTTATACTCTAAAATAGAAAATTCTTTTAGTTGTCGATTTCTTTCCATCGAAATGATTTTAGATAGTTCTTGATCTTTATCTTGAATTTCTAATTTCATTTCCTTTTTATCAGCAACTAAAAGAATTATAGTTCGTCCGGTTGAATTTATTGGTTTTGAATATTCATTAATTTTTAATTCTTTAATTTTGTCTAAGATTTCATCTGAAATCTGACTACTTTTTATCCATCCAATTTCACCTTCAGATTTTGAAGTATCTGAAATACTGTAAATGACAGCTGTTCTTTTAAATCCAATATTTTCAATTGAAGACAAAATATCTTTGTATTTTTTATCATATTCTACTTTAGTCTTTTCTGAAAAAACTATTTCATACAAGAGATAAGATTTTTCGTTTTCTTTATTTCGAATTATTTTATCCAATTTTTCCTTAATAAGATCTTTGTTAACATTAATTTTATCTTTATATCTTTCATAAATTAATTGATTCCATGTTTTTTCAATAATTAATTTCTTTTTTACCTCTGGTATATCTAGATCATAATTAGAAAGATAATTTTGAAATTCATTCTCATTCATTAGATTTAAATTAGAAATTATTTGTTTAATAAATTGATCAATTTCAGTTGATTCATAATTCATCTTATAAAACTTCTCTATCTCATTCTTTTTTATTGTTTCTCTTATTAAAGAATTTTCAGCTAATTTATTTAATTGTTCATCTGGTACTTCAGATAATTCTGTATTTAAAGCTCTAAGATATTTTGCTTCTTTAATTATATCTTGATTTGTAATTATAGTTTCATTTATTTTTAAAACTATATTTACAGTATTTTCATTTGAAAATAGATTTGTAAATTGGATTTGTGAAAATAGAATAATTATTAAAAAAATTTTTTTCATCTTAAAATTGAGGTGAGTCTACTGACGTAAAAGGAGTTATTGTTAACGAGAAGAAAACTTCTTCATTAGGCTTTATGTCTCTATCATCATAATAATTTTTATTATATTCAACAGCTGCAACTAGACAGTCATTTTTATATTCATAAATTAAATTATAAAATTCTGTTAAATCTCTTTTTCTATTTCTTCTTGTATTAAGTTTGATCGAATTACTTTCATTAAAGTTATAAGCAATATTTCTTGAAAAATAACTATCTGAACCAATAAAACTATTTTCTTCCAAAAATTCAAAAGATGTAATGAAATTGTTAATTTTAATACCCGCTGTAGTATGATTAAAGTTCATTGTATCAAGACTATTATCAGCTGAAAAATTATAGTTAAAATTAATGTTATCATTTGGATATATGCCAATTTGTCCAACAATATCAGATGATTTATTTGTCATTGATGATGTAATAGGCAATTTATTGTCATTTTTATCCCTAAAAACTTGTCCTAGATTAGAGGTAAAAATTTTCTTATTTTCAGTCGTTTGTAGCTCATAATCAAATCCCAAAGTTAATGATTGCCCACCCTCCAGAGAATCATTTTGACTTAATCTATTTGATGAAAAAATGTTAGTAATGTTTAATTGCCTGTCTTCATTAGAAATATTTTCAGAGTCAAATGGACTATACATAGTAAGTATTTTTGGAGTAAAGCTAGAAATAAAATCATTTTTTTCTTTTATTAAGGGTAGTGAAATTAAATAATCTATCAAAATAAAATTATCAGAGTCAAAATCATCACTGTAGACATCAGAATTTCTTCCTTTTTTAGAAGTATTTTTAAAATTTAAATTTATCTTATTTATAAAACCTTTTTTTGAAAAAAAATTATCAGATTGATATTTGAGATCATTAATAAAATAGTTTTCTGTTATATTCGTGTCTCTTTGTTGCCTAGATCCAGATCCTTCATAAAACAGGTTTCCATTTAAGTCTAATTCAGTTGATATCAATTTAGAAATACTAAAGTTGGGCATAATATATTGAAATTTATCTGAACTACTTTCTTTCGTTAGATCTTCATAAGCACCAACTTCAAAAGTTAATTCTAAATCTTCATTATTTGCCTCATAGTTTATAAATGTATTTAATAAATTTTGGTTATCAGTAACTTCTGACTTAATATTATCAGCTTTTAAATATGTATCATTTGATGTTTTTTCAATATTAAACTCAATTTTAGATTGTGCAAATTTTTCAGACTCTATATTTATTTTGGAATTAGAAAAAAAATGACTTTTTGTTCCTTTATCTAATTTCTTTAAACTAAAATCAGTAATATGATCTACATTTTTCTCAACTTGTCTATATTCATTTTGAATTAAAATATCATTATTAAAAAAAATTCTTGGTGAAAGAGTCATGTCTTTATTTTCTGAGATAGCATTGAAATAAGGTATATTAATTGAATTTCCTGAGATAGATGAACTAGCAATTGAAGGCATCAAAAAACCAGATTGTCTTTTTACAGTTGGATCTGGATGAAAAAATTTTGGAAAATAAAATACAGGTACGTCATACAATTTAAGCCATGCATTTTTGTAATTAACAACCTTTTTTTCTTTATCATGAATAATTTTTTCTGACTGCATTGTCCAAGGTGGACAATCATCATTAGGTTTACAAGTTGTAAAAATTCCTTTTTTTATCTCAGTTAAATTATTATCTGTAATAATTGAGTTACCTTTCAGTCTAGAATGCTTTCCAAATCCATTCCCTTCTGAAAAATAGATGATAGGATTTTTGGCTGCTATTTTCTTTGTATTTAAATCCATTATGGAATTTTCAGTTTCATAGATGTTTTTATTACTATCAATGATATTTAAATTAAAGGATTTAAGTATTTTTGATTTATTATTGTATATAAAATTTCCTGTTTTAGCCTGATTATTAAAATTATCATTAATTACTGTTCTACCATTAGAACTAAGAATATCTTTAATTACAAAATATTTAATTTTAGAGGAATTAATTTCATAATCTTTACGTATCTTGATTTTTATTTTTTTTTCTGAAACAATTAATTCTAATTTTTTATCATATAAAAACTCATCTCCCTCAATTTTAATTTCATTTTTTTTATCAATAATTATTACGTTATCATTTAAGAATAATTTATTATTGATCTTGTTATACCTACTTTTATCTGCGTAAATTACCAAATTGTTTCCAGAGGTAACTTTGACGTTTCCATTACCCAATATAAAATTACCATCTTCTTTAAATTCAATATTGTCACTTTTAAAAACAAATTCTTCATTTGAATTAGCAAAACTAAAATTCAAAAATAATACGAACAGACCAAATATTAAAAAAATTTTATTTTTCATCGATCTTAATCAAACCTATTATTGAAATTATTATTAAAATAGAAAGTGGACCCCAAATAGACAAGATAAGTGGAATTTTCTCATTCTTGCCAATTATACCAAAAAAATCAAACATGTAATAAATGATTACAGATAAAAAAACACCAACAGTGATGATAAAAAATTTACTACTGTTACGATTAATATTCATCATCATAGTGATTGATAAAATAGACATAATTGCCAAATAAATTGGAAATGCAAAAACTCTTTGGATCTGATAATCTATTTCTGTAGTAGAATAATTTACGTCTTTATAATCATTTTTAAGGTCAATTAAACCCCACAATGTTAACGAATTTAAATCTGAATATAGATTGTTAATTTTTTGATAGTTAAAATTAGTCAAAATTCTCATTTCATCTAAACTATTTGTTGAGTTGTCTTTTTTAACAATTAAAGGTTTTTCTAAAATCCACATTTCATTTTTAATATTAACTTTATCTACAAATATACTATTCAAGTAATCAAAATTTTCATCCAATTGTAATATGTCAACATTCAGTAGATAATTATTTTCAATTTTTTTTGCATTTATAAAAGTTACTTTGTCATTTATTTGATCTTTTATCCAAAGTCCATTTTCAGTTATTGATGCTAAATATTTTCCATCATTTGTATAATTTTGTTTTATATTGAGATAATTAAATTTTAAAATGGCTGATAAATTATAAAATATTATTACCATTAAAATTCCAATAATTAGAGAAGTTGAAGATAATATTTTTAATACTTTAAAGTTATTCAAACCATTATTTTTAAAAGTGATTAGTTCACCGTTTTCTTCTAATTTTAAAAAAAGAAAAATTACAGTAAGTATTATTATAAAAGGAATTATTTGAAAAAGTAATGAGGGCAAATCTAATAATACTAACATAATAGGAAAATAAAAATTTACATTTAATTCAGAAAAGAATTTAAGTTCTTGAATGATACCCATGATAAAACCTAAAATAGAAAAAATAAAAAAAGTCATAAAAAAAATAGTTATAAATTTTTGAATTAAATATTTTTGATAAATTTTAATCATAATAAATCTAATGGCTAAATTTTATTTGATGTCTAAAAAGAACGTACAAAATCACAAACATGATAGGAAAAAAAAGTACAGAAACTAAATTTAATATATTTGACTCAGTAATAAAATTAATTGAAATTTCTGACAATACTACTAAAAAAATTCCAACTAAAAAAATTAAAATTTTATAAAATTTATAATTTACATCTAAATTAGATTTAAGTGTTAAATAAGAAACAATTATAGTAATTAAAAGTGTAAAGAATGGTAAGTAAAATCTTTTATATAATTCTTGGAGTAAATCTACTAAAATATTTTTATTACAATTAAAAATCTCAAAATCATATTTAATTCTTTTTGAAATATTCTCAACACATTGAATAATATTTTGTGTACTTAATTCTTGTATCTTTGTTGATGTAGTTGTTTTGGTATGATAATTTTGTAGGTTAAATGATGTTTCACTAAAATTTATAATTGAGGTTTTATTATTAAGATTTGTGTTGATAATTTTACCATTAAATAATCTTAACTCTTTCCTAAGAGGCTCATTGAATATTTTTCCTCTTTCAGCAATGATTATTTGGATGTTATTTGTATTACTTGCATCTTTAAGCATAATTTTTTCAATTGATTGACCTTCTTTATTATTAATAAATACTGTCAAATTTTCTACAGTATCTATAAATTTTTTTGGTTTAATTAATGATGGAAAAAAATCTAAATTCGAGTCTTTTATTATTGTTCTAGCTTTATTTTGTGAAGTTGGTGAAATTAGTAAGTAAAAAAATAACGACAATATTATAAAGATAAAAGATAGTTTAATTAATTTATTTAATAAATTTATTTTAGATATTCCATTCGACCAAAAAATTAAGAATTGATTGTTTTCCTCATACAAAGTGAGTACAAAAAATAAGGCTAAAAAGTAAGATAGCAAGAATGTTTTACTGATTATTTTGGGTAAATTAAAAAAAGAATATTGAAAATAGGTGAATATACTATGGCCATCCTCTGATATAATGTCCAAGTAATTTACTGCCTGTAATAGCCAAATTATAGAACTTAAGGTAAATAGAGTTATTAAAAAAAATTTGATTATATCAAAATAGAGATTTTTAAAAATTCTTTTTTCCATTGAAATTTAATAATATTAAACATATATAGCAGAAACACGCACAGAGTGTATTTAAAAATTTATGGCTATTCAAATTAATTATAAAAACAGTGGTTTTGAAAATACCACCAATAACCTAGTGCTATTCGTAGATGAGAAATTCAATATTGGCCCTCTTAAAAAACAAATTTCAAACAGTGAATTTGATTATATTTCTGACCTGTTAGAGAATAGTGATCTAAAAAAAAAGTTACTTTTTTTTGAAATAAATTCAAAAAAATCAATTTTTCTAATATCAATTAAAAAAGGTTTAAACACCTCAGATGTGGAGAATTTAGGTGCTGATTTTCATAAATTTATTAATTATGACAAGAAAAGCGATTATTTAGTAAACTCAGACACTATTAATAGTAAAATTAAAAATTTTATAGGATACTTTCTTCATGGATTAAAACTAAAATCTTATGAATTTAATATTTATAAATCACAAAAAGATAAAAGACTTATTTCAGTAAATGTTATTGCAAATAAGAATAAAATATCATCTCAAAATCAGCTTAGGTTTAAAGCATTAGAGGAAGGGACTTTTTATGCAAGAGATCTTGTTTCTGAACCAGGAAATATTTTGCATCCAGATGAATATGCTAAAAGATTAAGTACCCTTAAAAAGTTCGGTTTAAAAATAAATATTTATGATGAAAAAAAAATGAAGAAATTAGGAATGAATGCATTACTGGGTGTAGGTCAAGGAAGTATAAGAGGATCATATCTTGTAACAATGGAGTGGAATGGATTAAAAAATAATTCTAAGCCTTTGGCATTTGTTGGAAAAGGGGTTTGTTTTGATACCGGTGGAATTTCATTGAAACCTGCAAAATTTATGGAAGACATGACTTACGATATGGCAGGCTCGGCGACAGTAGTTGGTCTAATGAAAAATTTAGCTATCAGAAAAGCAAAAATAAATGCTGTTGGCGTTGTAGGTCTTGTTGAAAATATGCCAGGTGGTAACGCACAAAGACCCGGAGATATTGTAAAATCTTATAGTGGCAAAACAATAGAAATTTTAAATACAGATGCAGAAGGAAGATTAGTTTTAGCTGATGCTTTATCATTTACTGAAAAAAAATTTAAACCAAAATTTATGGTTGATTTAGCAACTTTAACAGGAGCTATTATAGTTTCTTTAGGTTCTGAATATGCTGGATTATTTTCAAATGACGATAAATTATCAGAACAATTATTAAATGCAGGTAAAAAAGTAGATGAAAAACTATGGAGAATGCCTCTACATAAAAATTTTGACAAACTTATTGACTCAAAAAATGCTGACATGCAAAATATTAATTATGTAGGTGGCGCAGGATCTACAACTGCTGCACAATTTTTACAAAGATTCATCCTTAATAAAACTTCTTGGGCTCATCTCGACATTGCCGGCATGGCATTTTCAAAATATGGCGGAGCTTTGAACTCAGGTGGAGCAACAGGTTTTGGTGTAAGATTATTAAATCAACTTATAGAGGACAATTATGAATAATATACAACAAACATTATCAATCATTAAACCAGATGCTGTTGAGAGAAATCTTGATAACGAAATTAAAGCAATATTTAAAAATAAAGATTTTAAAATTATTAAAGAAAAAAAAATTCAAATTACTAAATCAGAAGCAGAGCAATTTTATAAAGTCCATGAAATAAAGCCATTTTATAGTGATTTATGCGCTTATTTATCATCAGGACCAATTGTAGTAATGATACTTGAGAAAGAAAACGCTATCTTGGCAAATAGAGAGTTAATGGGAGCAACAAATCCTAAAGATGCTGCAGATGGAACCATTAGAAAAAAATTTGGTATTTCAATAGATAAAAATTCTGTACATGGATCTGACAGTTATGAAAATGCTAAAATTGAAATTGATTTCTTTTTTAAAGACTAATCAAAATTTTATTTAATGCTTTGGGATATAAAAGATGTTCTTGCTTTAGAACTCTTTTATTCAATTTTTTAACAGTATCATTTTTAAATATTTTTACTTTTTTTTGTAAAATTATTTTTCCAGAGTCTAACTTAGAATTTACAATATGGACGCTACAACCAGAATATTTTTCTTTATTTTTAATTGCTCTCTGATGAGTATTTAGACCCTTATATTTTGGAAGTAAGGAGGGATGAATATTAAGGATTTTACCAACAAAATTATCAATAAAATTTTTCGATAAAATTTTCATAAAACCAGCAAGACAAATTATTTGAATTTTGTTTTTTTTAAGATATTTCAAAAGTATCTTCTCGGAAGATCTTAAATTTGAATAATCAATAATTTTTTTTTTATTTTAGTTCTTGAAGCATAATTTAATCCCTTGGCTTTTGTATGATTAGAAACAACTAAACAAACTTTATATTTTGCATTTTTTTTCTTTGAGTCTTTAATTAAATTTTTAAGATTACTTCCGGTACCAGATATAAAAACTGCTATATTAATTTTATTAATACCATTTGACTTTGTCATTGAGTTTAATCTTTTTTTTATTTTTAATTATTTTTCCAATTATATAAGGTTTATATTTCTCTGAAAAAAATTTTTCTATTTTTTTTAGATTTTTTGGATTTATTATTAAACAAAAACCTACACCACAATTAAATGTTTTAAGCATTTCATTATCAGAAATATTATTTTTTTTTAACCAATTAAATATTTCTAAAGTTTTAATATTTCCCAAATTTATTTCTGCACAAAGACCATCTGGGATCACACGTTTAATGTTATTAACTATTCCACCACCTGTTATATTTGCACAGCCATTAATTAATTTTTTTTCAATTATTTTAAGTATTTCATTTACATAAATTTTAGTCGGTTTAATAATCTCTTTTTTCAAAAAAAAATTTTTGTTTAAATTAATTTTCTTTTTTTTTAAGATATGTCTAACTAATGAATAACCGTTTGAATGAAGACCGCTTGAAGGGACTGCTAATATTAAATCATTTTTTTTAATTTTGTTTTTGTTTAAGATTTTATTTTGATCAACTATACCTACAGCAAATCCTGCAATATCGAATTTACCTTTTTCATAAGTACCAGGCATTTCTGCTGTTTCTCCACCAACTAATTCACAACCAGATAATTTGCAACCTTTCACTATACCTTTGAGAATTAATTTGAGTTTTTTTAAATCAATTTTGTTAATTGAAATATAATCTAGAAATAAAATTGGTTTTGCACCCTGGACTATCAAATCATTTACACTCATTGCAACTAAGTCAACTCCTATTGTGTCGTATTTATTAATCAAATTAGCTATTTCTATTTTTGTTCCAACACCATCAGTACAAGCAACTATTTTGGGATTCTTTATTTTTTTGGGAATATCTGAAATTGAGCCAAATCCACCAATATTATTGAACTTTTTATTGCCTTTATTTTTTGATGATATTTGTGATATGAAACTTACAAATTTATCGGCAGCGTTTATATCTACGCCACTTTTTTTATAGGTAAAGGCTTTTTTATTCATTACTATACTATTTAAAATTTACTATGCATTTTTTTAAAGCTTTATATATATTTTTTATTATCTTAGCCTTAAATATATTTTTTTTTTCCACAACTAATTCAAAAGCTAAAGCATTTTTAATTGAAGATATAGAAATTTCAGAAACTTTAGATAATAACTTTGATAAGAACAGTCTTTTTAACATAGGGTTTGAAAAAGCTTTTTATGAATTGATTGATATGTTGATAAAATCAACAGATTTAAAAAAAATTAAAAAAATCAAAACAAATGAAATTAAAACTATGATTGAAACTTTTTCAGTCAAGGAAGAAAGATTTATAAATGATGTATATTATTTAAATCTTGGTGTATCATTTAATAAAAAAAAAGTTTTTAATTATTTAGAAAGTAAAAACATCTTTCCAACACAAACTGTTAAAGAAACTTTCTTATTTATTCCTATTATTATTGATCAGAAAAGTGATGAGCTTATGATTTTTTCTAATAATCCAATTTTTAATAAGTGGAATGATCAAAATAAAAAAACTTCTTTAATAAAATATCTTTTACCAACAGAAGATTTAGAAGATATGAAATTAATAAAAAGTAATTCTATGAATATAGAGAAATATGATTTTGAGCAAATAATAAAAAAATATTATTTACAACATTCTATAGCAACATTAATCTTTAAAAATGATGAAGAAATTAA
>MDTC01157646.1_pt1 | contig 15556 bp, 22 predicted proteins | sample 811181 | NCBI WGS metagenome assembly MDTC01 (sample SAMN05326644, study PRJNA326480) | marine metagenome | isolation source: seawater | place: Pacific Ocean: North | collected 2011
ATGAAGTTGGGGAAGTCCAGAAATCACGAGTCGGAACCAACTTGTTGAGTTCAAGTTTCTGCTGAGGAGCTTCAAGTAAACGAATCCACATTCCGTTGCTGCCTACATTAGCCTTGAGAATGGGCTTGAGTCCCAATTCTGGTTGTGTATCCAAAATTAAGTTGACATATTCGAGTTCATCTAAAACGGTGTAGCTGGGAGTCTGTACGCTACGAATGATTCGTTCCACTTCACCATGAGGTGATTGTGTAAGAACCGTTCTCAATAAAACATTGCGATCTGGTGCATAGTTCTGTATCCACCAATTAATGTCGATAGTTGCAACCGATTCTGCTCTTGTGGCAACTTGATTTGGAGATAGAGGGTTTGTATCGGTTAATGGAGTTTGAGCTTGAATACGATACCCTTTGCGGATTCCCGTTGAAGGCAACACGAAGTCACAAAACATCTGCCATCCACGTTCCGAGAAGTAGACAGGAGCAGAAAGTTGATTCTTACCGACTATTCTGCGAAGCTGCGGACGATGGTTTTCAAACTTCACAATACAACTTTTGAGAGAATAAACTCGATCCATTGGTTGACGCTTGGCATCAAGTTTGCGAAGCATATCTCGAATTGATTCAAGGGTTGTACTTTCGTCGATCTGACTGGCAGTCGTTTTATAGTTGATAAAATTCTTCGCTGGATAAGCGAAGGGTAGCATACGAGGTGCTGGCTTTTGATCAAAAGGCATTTTTTTGTCTCTTTGATTTGAGTTTCAATCCCCGTTCGTGGGGCAAGGCAACCATCCTTACAGGTCGCTACGCTGCTTAATGCAGTGCCGGAGGTTTAAGCCCCTCCGTTGGCTGTATTTAAAGGTAGTGAATAGATTCCCAGCCCTTAAATGGCTTTCCATCCATAAGTCTGGGTTTAGCTCCGTTGGTAAAAACTCGATAAGAAACATTTGCCGAGTTAACCGGACAGTAGCCAGTGTCTTTCATGTGTTTTTTGAATGAATCATTCACAAAAGATAAGGCACTGCCCAAACTTGAAAAATGGTAATACTTTCTCACACAGTTTTCTGACAAGCTGACTTGCCAGCAACCAAATTTTTGTTTTGTGGGTTTGGATATAGCATCCTGTAATTTTTTTGAATTTAACATGGAAAAGACTCCTCTTCTTCTTCTGACTCTTCGTCTTCTTCTCGACAGTAAGTGCAAAGGGTTGTGGACTTTATCATGTCAAGCTCGGTGACATAATCTCGGTTAATCCACATGAAGAATTGTTCTCCGCACTCTGGGCAAGTGCAGACTTCTTCACGATGGGTTTCGGGCTTAACAAAAGCCCATGCTTTGAATTCTTGTTCATTCATTATTTAGCTCCTATTTTGAGAAGAAATTCGTTAGCTTCTTTTTCAGTGTCAAACTCCCCAAGTACCTTATCTAAATCTGCCTCCCAGCAAGATTGATCGATAAGAATCCCACCAACTTCGGTAGGATCTTCATCTTCAATCCACAAAGGTTCACAGACAAAGTAGGTTACGTCACTGTCAGGTATGACGTTACCATTGGCATCGATCTTGTTATCGCCCCAATAGTACTCAAATACAATCGCTTTTGGTTTAGCTGGCATTATTTATCTCCTTTTAGCCATCGACTGTCGAGGCTGTAGATTATTGTGACGATGGCAAGAGCTTCATAAGCATTACGCTTGCCACCGTTAGTTGTGAGCAGTGAATTAAAGTGTGAAGTAATGCGGTTCCATTCAACCGACATCACAGATAAATGGCTGGTGGCTTTGTCTAATTGACCAGTCCAGTAAATGGTATTGCTTGCATCCATAAAATATCTCCATAGGGAATGAGGATTGAAAAAAGTTCAAACCTGAAAATAAGTTAGTCTCTTGACAGAAGAAAGGCAATAACTTTCTGATAGAAGTACCAAAAAAGGTGCACAAAAGGCATTTATTCGCTCAAAATAAGCCAAAATACCTCTTACACAAAAATCCTTGCACACACTATCTTGTTGCATTGTTTACCCTTAAATACATAGTAAGTTCATGTCATACACCCCATTTTTGGGGTGCATGGGATCAATCTGCTATGACCAGAGGGTAGTCCAAGAATCTTGGAGATTTGCTACGTTCTTGTGGAATAGAATGGGGAATCGCTGTCTCAACTGACCCTTATATTTGCGAAGTGTCCACAATACGAATTTTTCAAGGTCGGCATCGTCAACCAGACCAGCACCGGAGATAGTGTTCATGATACAGGCATCTGGCTTGTTGAAACCGATACCATCTCTTGTAGTAGCTCCATCACAACTGCCTTGCATAGCAGACAAGGCAACTGGGAGTACAGTACGAATCTCGTCAGTTACAACGATGGTATCAAGGATTCGAGACATCCAAGAAGCTCTATTCTCTTCCACTTTGTCCTTTAGTTCTTTTTGAGAAGCATTTTTGATTCGAGCTTCCAACTCTTCCAATGTCTCTTCTTTGATATTACCAAAAAGAGAACCGTAATCGAAGGTTTTGAATTTGAAGCCATCGCCTAATTCAACTTCGTTTTCAACCGCTGCGTTAACGATAGCTTTCTTTTCGGATAGAAGGTTCTGAATATGTATATCCAGTGGGTGTTCTGAAACCATTCGTACATAGTGGCAAGAATTGGTTTGTCCAATGCGACAGATACGGTCTTCACATTGTGAATTGTTGGATGGATTCCAGTCAAGGTCAATGAAAAGCATTGTTGAAGCGGCTGTAAGGGTAAGACCAGTGGAACCAGCACCAATCGTGAGAGCGACACCTTTTAACTTGCCTGCTTGAAATTGATCGACAATCTCCTGACGCTTATGGTTTGGAGTAGCTCCCATGATAACCGCCCAACCTTCACGCTTGCCGATGGCTTCGATGGGCTTTCTGTGGGCTGAAAATACGACTACAGGTTCGCCAGCATCCTCATAAGTCTCAATCCACTCGATGGCGGCTGGAATACGCTCTTCTGCCATTTTAGCTCGGACTGCGCTAAACTCTTCAAAAGAAGGAAGTTCGGTCATGTTGCTAAGGTTGTAATCTGCACCATGCGCTTGATTCTCGAATTGAGCCGCTGCAAGGGTATCAAGGTAATCGCTCAACTCGGTGCTGGTTGCAACAACCAAATCTGACCAACGCTTTGGAGGGAGATCCAAGACTTCGGTCTTCATACGACGAAGCATGACTCGACGTAGCTTTTCTGGAGCGTCTGCATTGGGTGTATCAAATTCATAACCCCAACGTCCTTTATGTCCGTTCATGGTTTTAAGCATACCGCTCCAACTTCCGAAAACGATTTTTTGCATACCAAAAGAAGAGAGGGTTCCCCATAGGTCAAGAGGACGATTAAGAAGAGGTGTACCAGTCAAAGCCCATACTCGATCCACCATAGAAGATAGGGTAGTCATACGCTTACTTCTGGCGGTCTTGTAGTTCTTACACAAGTGACCTTCATCAACAATCAAAGTTACATCAGCCAGAAAGTCAGTATGAAGGAAAATCATTTGTTCGTCTTTTGTCCCCAACCACTTTGGCAATTGCTCGTAGTTACAAATAATGATTTCGTTCTTAGCAGGCATCTCTAACTTTTTGATCTGGCGAGAATCACGTTTCTTGGTAGCAGAACCCATAACGATCTTACAAGTATAGTCCTTTCTCCACATGGCGACTTCTTTCGCCCAGTTAAATTTCAAACTGGCCGGACAAACGACGATAGCTGGTTGACCATCGAGAGCAAGGAGACTCTGAAAGGTCTTACCGAGTCCCATGTCATCTGCTAACAATGCCTTCTTTTTCATGGCAAGATGTTCGATACCAGCTAACTGGTAAGAGTAAGCACCAATCTTGGTAGCATGATCCAAGATGGCTTTGATCTTGCTGTTATCCACAGTCCAGAAGTCTGCAGGTACATCGGTGATATTGAGTCGCTTCGCAGCTTTGATGATTCTTGGTCGATCCGCTGGATCTTTAGAAGCCTTCCAGCATTTATGCGCTCTACACCATTTTCCAATGCCTTGCAGAATCGGAAGAGCTTCCTTACTGTAGGGAGTAAAGAAACCGAAAAAATCGCCAAGATCTTCAATCTTGGGATCGACTGGCTTCGGTGGGTTTTTTACTACACTATATATACCCAATTTTTTCATGCAAGCGGAGCTATTGCAACAAGTTCCCCACTTGCCATTTTGAAGAAAGGCAAAACCTTTTTTCTCTTCGACACAAGTACCGCAACTCTTACACTTATTAGCGTAGCGGTTTTCGATCACTTTTATAGACATAAAATGGACTCCTTTGAAAATGCTTTTTTGTCTGTCCTATAAATAGCTACTTTTTTTCAAGTAAGCAACCTTTTTTCAACTATAAAGAGTTATAGGCAAAACATGATACAAACAAATGCGTAGAAAAGTCCGATCCATAGGGCGAGTTCGATGATATTTTTGATTGCTTGAAATAATGACATTTTTTGTCTCCAGAAAGAAAAGCTCCATTGCTTTACTACACAATAAAGGGTTTCTCTTGACGTGTCAAATACTTTTTAGTTGTTTTCTGGAGCTTCTTTTATCGGATAAATCCATTTGATTCGGGATAGAGGTTGATTTTCGTCCATTGTAATAAGATTGATTCCACCGTATTCCTTTATTGCTTTATTCCCTGCCTCGATCCATGTCTTGGAATGAAGAGCAATAATATGCCAACGGTGCGTTTCAATAGGACGATCCAATTTAGCGATTGCAAACATACCATTGTCCATATTGTAAGGCATTGGATTTTTTGTTTCATCATTATATGAAGCTCCAACAACTGTACCACCGTTGCCAGTCCACAAACTAAAAAAATCATCATGGTGTATTGTATACAAATCATTCATATCACTGCTCATTGTTAATATTATGGAAAATCATAACTTATTTGTTTTTGCTTATAATATTTGAATCATATTAACCTATTAACCTATTAACTTATAGGTCTAATTTTTGTATTGAAACAAGTATCGGACTTAATCTGACCGAAAATAGAAAATATGTTAATGTTAATATGTTAATATTACAAAAAAATGAATATAAGAAACTTTTAATGTTATGTTCCACCATAATATTAACTTATCTATCAACAAAAGGAGTCTTATCTATGCCCAAACGAAAGTCGTCAGATCTTGCACAATTCCAAAATTGGCTAATTAAAGAGTATTGTTTATCCAAAAGAACTGCCACAGTTTATGCCAGTTACGTTAGAAAAATGCTCACTAAATTATCGAATGTTACAACTGATCAACTGGATTTAATCCTTGCCCAAGAATGGGCGGCACAATCCAGAGATATGTATTATGTCGCTTGGAACCGATTTGTGGAATACATGAAAAAATCAAAGCGAGTATTGTTAGCTTCGCCATCGTTCAAATCTGGGACCAGAGAATCCAGAAAAAAGTATTATGTCCCTCCTTGTGTTCTGGACGATCTCATTTTTTTATTGAAGGAAGCCAAGTTGAAAACATCCCTCATACCCTTCCTAAAATGGGAGAATTTTAAGCGTATCCCTAATTCTTCATGGGAGATGTCAGATCCGCATGAATCTGGCCTTTTTTACCGTGTTCCCATCGAACCTGTGGTTAATATATACGAATGGGGAGCAAATGGAATGCCTACGGCAAAAAGTCCACTCCTCCCCATTAAACCAATGTCATTGGAAGCTATACCGATTAATCCTCTTAGACGTGTCCTCCGAGCACATAAACAAAACCGTTTTCGGTCATGAGTTTTCTGACTCTTGCTTCTTCACAAAGGCCATCGAGGGATTCCACGACTGGCCTTTTTCTCATTTTTAGAATCCGAAGGATCTTGCCAAGTGGAGCTTCACCGCCCAAAGCATCCAATGCAGCTATTACAGATCGTCTCAATCTTGCATCAGGGTGATCGGCTATTTTGTCTGCCAGTCCTGTAAGGCTTTTGATATGCAACTCCGCCAGTTTAATGGCTGGTTCAAGCTCCGATATTCCTATCTCCCATTCTTCGCCCCACGATGCTAACCCATAGTCCCAAGAATACAATAAAGCCGCTTTTCTGGCGATTGTTGGTGCTCTTGCAGCAACTCCAGTAACCAAAGTAGGAAGTTGCCTTCGGGAAAGCTCATAATACCAATCGCACCATAAGGATTTAGCTTGTGCATCCAAACCTCTACACCATCCAGCATTGCCAGTTGAAGCTCGATTCCGTAAAAATTCAATTAGCCATTCTGTATCAGTATCATCTCCAATCGGATCAGGATCAACCCTTTCTCGTCTCCCATAGAGACAAAGCCAGCGAGCCATGAAACCACCTGTCCAGTCCTCCGCCAACGTGTGCTTTTCAAGGTAAGGTATCGAACAAGCAGCCAGTACCGATAAACGAGGATTATCGACTCGTATCGTTCTATTGTTAGCTCTGGCACGTTGGATGGGGAGACAATCCCAAACGTCAGCCAACATCGCTTTAATTGGCTCCATGTAACCACGTTGAGATTGAGCCAAAAACGAACCAAACTCCGACATTGGAATCATTTGGCTGTTAGCGTTTGCCAGAGATTCGATTAAACCTTCTGGTGAACCCGGATAGTCTCCAATCAAGGGAGCCGCTGCTTCATGTAGAAGAGAGCGTCCAATTCCAAGCGCAGTTGATTTTTGATCTTCACCAGATCGACCAACCAACAACGTGTAAAGATTGCCTCGTAAAGCTCCGCCAGCGTAAGTACAACCATAAGTTAAAGGACAAGTAGTTGCGAGAATTGTAAGACCAGTGCCAAGATGATAGCATAGGGGAGAAGTCGTTTGTTTCATCGCATGTATAACATATCGTCTGATGAAGCCATTCGCAGGGAGCGCATGGGCAACATCCATTTCTGTGAGCATAATTTTCATTCCTTTTTTCAATATTTTTTTGTCTTAACGGTTCCAAACCGTCCGATAAAAATAGTGGGGAATTCAAAATTGGTCAAAGAAATTACTGAAACAATTTTATTTTTAAGATGCTATATTCTTATAGATCACTTATTATATACAACGAACATGGAGATATAAAATGGAATATAAATTGCCTGTAGGCTACGCTGGACTTGGCGAATTCGCAGAATATGGTTTTATGCCATCAAAACACATGGATTTAATAAAAGGAAAAATACGGTCTAAACAGGCACTTTCTCCTCGTACTGGACGTGTGGCGGCAGGTGCTGTCTTAGCCAAAAACTTTTTGCCTATACGCTCCGAGTTCAACAAAGATTCAAAGCAGCCTAATCCCAGTGAAATTGCCGCAGCCAGAAAGAAAATTGAAGCAGATCAAGTTGCCAAAGCAGCCGAATTACAAGCTCAAGGTCAAGTTGGAGGAGCACAAGCCTTGTTAGCTGGAGATGCTTTAGATGCCGCATCGCAATCAATTCAACTGGAAAGAGATCAGTTAGAAGCAGATAGAGCCAAGCGAGATGCTGCAATCGCTGCAGAGAACAAAAGAAATAAAATGATAGGCTATGGTTTGGCTGGAGCTTTATCTCTTGGCGTACTTTTTTTGGTATTAAGATAGGAGATTAAAAATGAATTATGGATATGGAAGCGACTTTTATGCTCGACAGTTAGCAATATTAAAAGCGGCAAGTGATAAAGCGAAAAAGGCAAAGGGACAGGGAAAAAGTGGATCAACTAATCTCCAACAATGGTATAAATCAGGAGCTAAATCATGGCGATTTAAGCCTGTTCCGGGTGCTTTTCCGGGAGGTCTGACTAAATCAAAAAATGCTTGGTGGTTTGAACAATTAGAAAAGAAGCCTTTGTCTTGGTTAGCTCGTGAGCGCAGAAATTTAGAAGCAGATATAAAATCCCTTCCTGTGAAAACTGGTTATCTTTTTTGGGCTTCAAGTAAATCGTACCCTACTAATCCCAGTGATTCTTTGGTTGCACTAATGAAAGTACAGTCTCGCCGCAAAAATGAAGAGGAATTAGCCAATGCAGATAAAGCAGCCCAAAAACAAGGATACCAAAGCGCAGCAGATATGTTGGCCACGAAAGATGTAGAAAAGGAATGGTACAATAAAAAATATGGCGCAACATCTCCCGCAGAAATTGAAGCATACAAAGCGATGGAAAAAGAAAAGTTTGGGCGTACTTCTTTTGAACAAGCGATGTCTGGAGAACATGATCCTCAATTTCTTGGCCAAGAAACCGATGGGTTGGCGGTAGAAGCTCAAAAAGCTCAATTGCAGGAGGAGTTAGAAGCGCAAGCCCAAGCTCTGCAAGCCCAAAAACAAGCGGAAGAACAAGCTGCTATCATTGCAGAAAAGCAGAGAAAAAAGCAGCAAAATATTATGTTAATTGGTGGAGCAATTGGAATCGGTCTTGTTGCATTTTTTGCGTTGAGAAAATGAAAGAAGTTGGTGTAGTAGTTCCCGTTATCAGAGATAGAGTTTTAATTATGCGTCGAAGTCCATCAAGTTCAAAATCAGGCAAATGGGATTTTCCAGCCGGAAAAATCGAAAAAGGGGAAACTCCCAGACTTGGCGCATTGCGAGAATTAAAAGAAGAGGCTGGAATCGAAGCGAAACCCCAAGATTTGAAACATATAAAAACGTATGGCGAAAAAGGGAAAAAACAAGTACACTTGTATAGGTTAGATTTGCAAAAAGCAAATGTCCGGTGTAGAGATGGAGAACATGACAGATACGCATGGGTTACATTATGTCAATTGGATTGCTACCCTCTTACAAAAGGGACACAAGAAGCCATCTATGAGCACAACGGATTTGAAGATTTAATTGGAGATAAATCATGAATGGACAATATTTATTACCTTCTTACAGAATATCTGGGTATACTCCTATATCGGGTTATTCTGGCGTAGCATCTCATGGAGAATACGGATTACATGGCGAATATGGTTTGGACGGAAACTATGGAATAGAGCCATTTACTGCTACTGCTCTCATTATTGGGGGATTGGCTGGATCTGGAACAATAGGGTACTTCGGAGGTAAAAAGAAAGGTAAAAAGGAAGGTAAAAAGAAGCAAAAAGCTAAATCTAAGAAGTATTATACAAAAAAACTTTCCGAACAAGAAGAAAAGAACCAGAAGAAAGTTCAAGATCTTCAAGCGAAAGCAAACGCAAAACAGCAAGAATTAGAACAAACGATTGCTGCCAGAGAAGAAGAAAGAGATCGGAAAGCAGAACATTTGCGTAGACAATTACAAGTCACTAATTTTACCGATTCAAAACGGGCAGAAATTGGCATAGCAGATGCAGATCTGGAACGCTTATACGCAAAAGAACGAAGCCAAATGCTTGAAGAGTTTGTGCAAACAGGTACACAAGCGCAAACTCAATTGGAAGCCATTCGCTTACAAGAACAAGGAGCAGAAGTACAAGGAATTAACTGGAAGTTAATTTTGGGTGCAGCGGCTGTTCTTGGTGGCGGAGCTTACGTTTTGAAAAATAGAAAGAAACTGTTCAAAAAATAGGAGATGAACAATGAGTCAAACATTTTGGTCACAATATCGCCAAAACCCCCAAAGCTACGTAGGAGCACACGATTATAGTCTTATGCGTAAAAGCTCATACTATGGGGCAGCAGAAGAAGGCAAACCAAGTAAAGGATTAGCTGCGTTGGTTATTCCTTTGGCAATGGGATACCTCATATACGAAGGTTTTATCAAGCCATCAAAAAAGAAATCTAACCCTCGTCGTCGAAAGCGCAACGGGACAAAGAAAGGTCAATATCGCAAAACAGCACGTCGAGCCTACATGAAAAAACGTCGTAATACACGACGAAGAAGGCGATAATCATGGCGTATCGCATGGGAAAACAGCCTATGGCTAATCCTAATTTTGGGATTACGACGGCAGCACAAAACACAATGGGACAGCGAATCAATGCAGAGCATTTGAAACAAAAGCCCAACCCGTTTGGAATTGCTTTTGAGCCGTCGTATGGAGCTTTAGCAAGTGAATATGGTGGTTGTGGGGGCGGATGCGCCAAGAAGTCTCATTCTGGCTCCATCACAAAGCATGATTTGATTTTGATCATGTTGGCTTTTGGTTTGGGCTATTTATTAGTCAAAAGGTGATCAATGATAACTGCAGCTATCCATCGGTTATCGAAGTCAGGAGTCGGTCAAAAGATCGGCTACTGTACTTTTTCTGATACTGATGAAGGATTATTGATTGAGCCAGATATTCGAGATTTGCCTTATGGCGATCATGGATTCCATATCCACGAATTCGGTGATTTAGAACCTGCCATGAAAAAGGGTAAAATGGTTGCTGGTGGTGCTGCAGGTCAACATTATGATCCGTTGGATGCGGGGTTTCATGGTCACCCTGATGGAAATGGTCATCTGGGAGATCTACCAGTTCTCAAAGTCAATCGAAAGGGAAGGGCTACAATTCCTGTTTTGGCTTCTCGTCTTGTTTTAGATGATGTCAAAGGACGAGCCATTATTATACATAAGTGTGGAGATAACTATTCTGATTATCCCTTACCAAATGGAGGCGGCAAGTCTCGAATTGCAGGTGGGGTAATTACCAATAGTTGCCCCTATTGCAAAAAAGAACGAAACAAAAATATCATAGGCTTGAGTTTAATTGCTGGAGCCTGCTACTTGTTGGGGAAAAGATGAATTACGGCTATCCAACCATCCGCAATGTCGAGATTAATCCAGAAGAGAAGTATCTTTGTGTTTCCCATCGTGCAGAACGTCGATGGGTTCAACCTTTGCGTTTGATTGCTGGTCTTATTGCAGCCCCAACCATCATAGCGGCAAGTTACGATGTAAAATGTCCTCATAGACAACGCATTGTTTTCGCTTCTGGTCTTGGCATGATGATTTGGAGTTTATCAGTTCACCATTATGCGAAGAAAGAAATGGATGGAGCTAAATGAAATGTTTGGGTTTCCATCAGATCGACATTTATTGAAGGTTGAACCTTTTTTAATTCGTTTGAAAGCTGCCACAAAAGGTCTTCAGAAAGCTCTTACACAAGGGAATATTCTAAAAGTGTTTCGTGGTATTGATGATACAAGTTTTTGGGTTGGTCGCTCTATTGCGGAGATGATTTCTGCAAGTGAATCAGGAGAGCGAAACCTGCCTTTATTTGCGTTTGGCTTGAAAGTCTTACTCCAAGCTCAAATAACTGTTAATCGGGCCAAAAAATGGGCAAAACAATCCGGTGTAGAGGCTCCAGTTCAATATTCTAACAACCCTATCGACTTTGTTTCTCCTAATGGTTTGATTGAAGCTCCTATTGTCTTGAAAAAATCTAAAATCAAAAATGCAGGTTCTGGGATTCACACAACCACAGCCATTCCGAAACATACCGTCATCTCACCTTGCAGAATCAAGATCAAAGAAAGTAGGAATCTTTTTCAAGATTGGCGTAGTTATCCCCTTGCACAAAAAACAAACCATTCGCCATTCCCCAACATGTCAATTATTCGCAGACCTCATGCAAACGGATTAGAAGGATCGTACTTCGTCGCCAATAGAGATATTTATCCAAATGAAGAGCTTACCGCAGACTATCGAGATCAAGATTGGGCTGAATATGATTATTATGTAGATTTAGAATTACCACTTGATAAATGGGATGCAAACGTATACCATTCAATTGGATTAAGGAGATAAAACAATGCCACTAATATATGCACACCCCTATGACATGGAAGCCACAGGTTTCCAATTTAAGAATTTGAAAGATTATAAAAAGAAATATGCCAAAAATAAAAATGCCTTTGGCGAGAAAGTAGAAGAATACGAATTTGAAATTTTAGAGGCTGACGAGGCCGAAGACGCTTTGTGGAATGCTATGGGCGGAAATGGCGGATTTGTTGACCTCAAAAAGTATTTTAATCTTTTAGAAAGTGGAGAGGTTGAGGATACTTTTGATGTTATCAAGCTTCAATACTTGATGGAATACGAAGGTATGGACGTAAACAAAGCTCTTCGGAAAATGGACGATTTATCCGTAATAGAGGGAGATTTAGAAGATTGGGCTTACGATGCGATTGAAAGTATGGGTGCTCCCAGAGGCAATGACTACTATTTTGATTACGACAAATTCGGAAGGGATTTGAGAATAGAAGATGACTATTACAGAGATACTTATACCAGCGATGAAAAAGCAGGTTTGGCTTATTTTGATGCTATGGGCGAACCTGACGAAGTTTTATCTGATAAAGAATACTTAGACTATTTTGATTTTGAGGCTTATGGTCGAGATGCAGAAATGAATCGACAAATCACTGAGGTTAAATACGGTGGGGATACATACGTTGTTGATCATAGTTTTCTAAGCAACCCTCGAAAACGTAGGAATAGGAGATAGAAATGAAAAAGAAAGAATTAGCCAAAATGGCCTTGTCCTATGACTCGCCCTATGAAGATATGGTTCCCTCTATCATCATCCTCCCTCGATTAGAATTGGCATACGAAAATGGATTTTTAGAATACCTAAATGAAACTGAAAAAAAGAAATTTCTCCAGCTATATAAGTTGGCTGATTATTGGCACGATAAATATATGGAAATTGAAGAGGAGATAGAAAAATTACAAAATACAGGTTGGCAACCTGATCCTAATGGCTGGCAACCAAAGTCATTTAGAAGCAATTCTCAAAAACGTAAAAATAGGAGATAAAACCAATGGCCAAAAAGAAGAAAAGTCCTTTAACAAAGGCAATAAAGAGTAGGATCGATTTAGCAAATGCGTTTATTAAGTTTGCTATGAAACACGATATTTATGCAGTAAGCTATTTTGGCGGGACATGGCCAACGGTACTGACCTTTTCTAAATTAATTACCATCAGTCCAGCGGAAAACATTGTTACTCTTGAATACAATACACAAGATGGAATTTCCTACAATAAATTTGATTTACGTAAGAGTTTTCAAGTTGATGACTTACGATATGAGATTCGAGAACTCATTAAGGCGATCAAAAAAGGAGGAAAAGAAGAGGGCTGGGATATAAGTCATGGATCAAATACCCTTACCGCAGTAAAAGGTACAGGTTCTAATTTTAGAATAGAGCGTTATAATCCAAGCTATTACCGTAGACGTAGGAATTGAGGTCATCGAAATAACCCAAGTTTTGGGCGCAGGAATCCCTTATTTGGAAATTATCAAAAAAATCCTCGTGATGGCGTTATCTGTGCAACAAGGGGAATTAAAAACTGCATTCCCATTGATCCAAAAGTTGAATACTTGCTTATGGGATTGCATGAAAGAGGCTATGAAGTAGTGTGGGCAAGCTCCAATAAAATACCAAAAGTTGCACAAGTACTAATAAACAGGGGATGGGCGGAAGTAGTTGGGCATTTAAGACCCCATGAAAACGTACATGGAAAATATATGTGGACATTAAAAGCCACCAGATCAGGTAAATCCGAATATACCAAAGCCCAAAATCAAAGAGAGTTGAAATTTCTCGAACGTCAAGTATCTCTATTCAATCCAAGAAGAAGAAGATGAAACTTGTCCCTATTGGAAAATATAAGATAGCCTATTGGTCTGATGGAGATTTAGTATCTTCCGAGATGTTTGAAAGTTTGAAACAGGCTCGATTACGGTTGATTAATCTCCAGAGACAAGGCTATTTTGTGATTCTTATGGAATCGGTAGCTGTGGGCTATGGCGAGTACATGTGGCAAGTAAAAAAAGAGGGAATGGGCTCGTCATTTTTGCTTATGGCCAAGCTCTATCCCCTTCGTTATGCTATCGGTGGGTTACTGCTGTACTTTCTTTTTCGTCAAAAATAAAAAGTTGAAGAAAACTAAATTCCCTATACATTGATAAAGACAAAAAACCAATGACCAGAGGAATTTATGAAAGCAAACCATCGGTATGCTCATTGCATACTACTATTTTCTCGAAGGCTTAGATCTGAAGAGATCACCGTATTAACTTCGGTAGCTGGAATCCGAGAACGAAAAACAAAGGGTGTTGGAACCACATTGCATTGTCCTTACCATGCGATCCAAGTAGCCCAACATATCATCACAAAATTAGAACTCCCATTGAGTGGTGCGACTTGGGTTATCCCTCCAAGAACTGCAAGAACGTGGGAATCTTACGTTGAGTTGTATAAAAAACAAGGTGAAGTCCAAGCATGGGTACTGGATAACTTTTTATTGCCATATCAAATCGGTGGTATTGTTGAGACAGGCCACAAAGTCGGATCTCACCTTTGGCATCCGACAGGAAGTGGAAAAACCTTAACGGGAATGCTTTGGTGTTTAATTTCCCCTCCATCTTGTCCTATCATCGTTGTGACCAGAGCAGCAGCAAGAATCCAATACGGTAGGGAGTTTGGAAAATATACGAATCTAAGAGCGCATGTAATCCGTCCAGCTTCACATAAGAAATCGCAAACCCTCGATCAGTATTTGGAATGGTGTAAGGAAAAAGAACAACGTCCCGTTGTGGTTGTGGGGTGGGAATCGCTCACACATCATATTGAACCGATCAAAAGACTTGCCCAATTTGGTTCGTCGGTAATTTTTGATGAAAGTCATCGTGGAAAATCCGCCAAACGTTGGCAAGCTGTTCCTTTACCCGAACCAAGCGAATCAGATGATCCATTGTCTTTCAAAATGGCACAAGCTGCCGAAGCCAAACGAAAAGGTGGTTTCATACCTAAAGAAGGTGATAGTAGATATTCTGGAGCCGATTTGGGGCGTGTAATGATCATCCCAAGAATGAACGTAACAAGTGCAGCAAGCCAACTATCAAAGTTTGCTGCAAGAGTTATTTGTACTACAGCGACTCCAGTAAAGGATCGAGTAAGAGATTTATTCGCTCAACTGGATTTAGCGGAGCCTTTATCGTGGGGATCAGCTAACACATGGATGTTTCGATATGCTGCAGCCAGAGCCGGAAAATATGGAGGTTTGGATACTACAGGATCATCGAATCAACCAGAGCTTGCAATGAGACTTGACAAGGTTGTGCATCGTGTAGACTACAGGGACGCTCACAGTCACCTACCAGACAAACGGAGACAATCGGTTTATATCGCTCCAGAGGATCAATGCAGAGCAAGCGCAGGTTTTGCCAAGATGCTTCGAGCCGCCAAATTACGAGGTGCAACATCCATGCTGGAGGTTCGTATCATGCAAGCGGCATCCAAAAAGAGAAAAGCGGTTTTGTCTATGGTTGAAGACCATGTAAGCAGCGGTCATAAGGTGACATTGTTTTCTGGCCGTCGTCGAGATGTTGAAGAGTTGGGTAAGGATATTCAAAAACTCAAAGCAGTGAAAAAATCAAACATCCCTGTTTGGATTACGCATGGTGGCGACAATGACAAAATACGGGATCAAATCAAACTTGATTATGGAGCTACAAAAGGATCGTGTGTACTGGTGGCAACTGGTCAATCGTTTGGGGAATCTGTCGATGGATTACAATGCACAGATGCTGCCTTTTTCGTTGCGCTTCCCTACACACCGGGCGATATTCGCCAGTGGGAAGGTCGTTTTGCCCGTAATGGACAGACTCGACCAGTGGTGATTTATTACATGATCGCTGAAGATACGGTCGATGA
>MDTC01070004.1_pt1 | contig 15552 bp, 15 predicted proteins | sample 811181 | NCBI WGS metagenome assembly MDTC01 (sample SAMN05326644, study PRJNA326480) | marine metagenome | isolation source: seawater | place: Pacific Ocean: North | collected 2011
ATTTATTATTGAAAAAGATAGTATTGATAATAACGGATTTAACCAAATAAAAGGTGGAATTCTTAATGGTAATTTTGTTGAAGGGAATTTAAAGAATATAGAGGTAATTAGAAACACACAAGTAATTTATTATCTGTATTCAGATGATAATGAGTTAATTGGAATAGATAAGACTTTATGTAGTTCATTGGATATGGTAATGGAGGACAATGAGATATTTGATATAAAATTTAATGTAAAACCAGATGGAGAAGTTTTTCCTGATGAAGAAATTGATATTAATGAAAGAAGATTTAAGGGTTTTATTTGGAGAATAAATGAAAAGCCAATGAGTAAAAATGATTTATTCAGTGAAGCTGACAATAAAATAATTTTGCCAGCAATAGATGATATTCAAATACCAAAAAAATTAAATTTGGAATCAGATTTTGAAGAATGATAAGTGATTTTCTAGAATATCAAGCTAAAACAAGCCCTACTCCAATGGGTTTAGAAATTAAAAAAGCTAAAGGATCTTTCATATGGGATACCTCAGGAAAAAGATATTTAGATTTCATTGCAGGTGTTTCTGCGAACTCATTAGGTCATAGGCACCCAAAAATCATAAAAGCTATAAAAAATCAGTTAAATCATTACATGCATGTGATGGTTTATGGGGAGTTTGCTCAGAAACCTGCCATAGATTTAAGTAAAAAATTAATTCAAAATCTACCTGAGAATTTAAATGTTCTGTATTTAACTAATTCAGGAACTGAAGCAATTGAAGGTGCTTTAAAATTGGCTAAAAGGGTAACTGGCAGAAAAGAACTTATTAGTGCGAAAAACTCATATCATGGAAGTACACATGGATCATTGAGTGTTACAGGGTATGAAAATCAAAAAAAGGGATATAAACCTCTACTGCCAGAAATAAAATTTATTGAGTTTAATAATTTGAGAGAATTATCATTGATAACCGAAAAAACAGCTTGTGTTATACTTGAGACAATTCAGGGTGGTGCAGGTTTTATAACACCAAAAAATGATTATTTAGCAAAAGTTAAAAAAAAATGTAAAGAAGTAGGCACGTTATTAATTCTTGATGAAATACAGCCTGGATTTGGCAGAACAGGAAAACTATTTGGATATGAGCACTATGGGTTAGTTCCAGATATATTGGTAATGGGAAAAGGAATGGGTGGTGGTCTTCCAATTGGAGCTTTTTGTTCCTCAAAAAAATATATGAAGCAGCTAGAAACAAATCCAAAATTAGGTCATATTACAACCTTTGGAGGTAATCCTGTTATTGCTGCATCAGCTCTAGCAAATTTAAAATTACTTTATGAAGATAATATAATGGAAAAAATACAATTAAAAGAAAATTTATTTAGAGAAAAACTAAAACATCGTTGTATTAAAAAAATTAACGGTAAAGGATTAATGCTTGCATTAATATTAAAAAATAGTAAAACTGTAAATAAAGTTATATATGAATGTTTAAAAAAAGGACTTCTTCTTTATTGGTTGCTGTGGGAAAAAAATGCAATTAGAATATCACCCCCACTCAATATATCTAATAAAAATATTGAAAAGGGATGTTCAATAATTATTCAGGTTTTGAACGAAATAGACAATTAGAGTGTTAATTATTTTGTTAAAAAAAAACATTAATGTGTATGTTTTGTAAATAGAGGTTATTTAATTTTGGTGCATTAAAGATTTACTTTATGTTAAATTTTGAGCATGAAAACTTTGCAATACCACTTGAAAGGTTTGAAAAAATGCTAAAAACTAATGAGCTTTTATTTTTTGACGCACAAGAGTTCGAAGGAATTGTTCAACATTACATCGATTATGGAAAATTAAACTTAGCAGATCGAGCTCTTGAGATTGGAATGGATCAACATCCAAATAATGGTGAGCTAATTCTTTTAAAAAGTGAAATTTTAATTTTTGAAGGTGACTTTAAACAATCATTAGAACTTTTAGATTTGGCCGAAAAATTATCACCTCAACATGAGGAAGTTTTTATTCAAAAGGCTACAATTGCGTCTAAATCAAAAAAACATAAAGAAGCTATTAAATTACTTGAATTAGCGATGAAATTCTCTGACGATTTATCTGAAATTTGGGGTTTAATTGGAATGGAACACTTGTTAATAAAGGATTTTAAGTCAGCAAAATATTACTTCAAGTTATGCCTTAAAAAAGATCCTCTCGATTATCAAGCGTTATATAATTTATTGCATATTTTTGAGCAGTTATCGGAAGAAAATGAATCTATAGGTTTTTTAAACAAGATACTGGAAAAAAATCCATACTGTGAGGTTGCCTGGCATCAGCTAGGTAAATTATATTTTAAAAAAGGTAATTATAAGGAAGCTATATCAGCTTTTGATTTTGCAATTATTAGTGATGATACTTTTACAGGTGCTTATATAGAAAAGGGTAAAATTCTTGAAAAAGTTGGTAAACTTAATTCTGCAATAGAAAATTATCACATAGCGGCTAAAATTAATGATCCCAGTGCATATGTATATCATAGAATAGCTTGTTGTCATAAAGTTTTGGGAAATAAGGATTTATCTTTATCATTTTTTAAAAGAACTATTTCCATAGAACCGAATTTTGAAAAAGGATGGACTGAAATTATTGATTTCTATTTTAAAAAATCCGATTACAGTAACGCATTATTTTACTCCAAAAAAGCAATAGACTCTAATGGTGATAGTCCTTTTTTTTCTTTTAAAGCCGGTCAATTACTTATGAAAAATTGTAATTTTTCTGATGCAATTTTTTATTTTGAAAATTCTATTAATTTGGGAAATGTTGAAATTGATGTTTGGAATAATTTATTAGATTGTCTGATAAAATTATACAGATTCAATCATGCTAAGAATATTGTAAACAGAGCCCTTGTTATATTCAAAAACTCACCTTCGTTAATTTTTAGGTTAGGTGTTATTCAGATTAAGGAAGGCAACCCCAAAAAGGCTTTAAAATATTTAAAATCTATAAATCAAAAAGTTTTAAGTAAATTATTAAGAAACGATCTATATTCAGATCTTTCTTCCATAATCTGAATAAACTATTACTATATTTAATTGATGAAAAGTTTAAATATTCTCATTAAAGGTATCTTCATGGGTATAGCGGATCTTGTTCCAGGTATTTCAGGAGGTACAATAGCACTTATTTTTGGAGTATATAATGAGTTGATTACTAGCTTATCTAAACTTTCTTTTAAATCAGTAATTAAATTAAAAAATAATGGGCTAATTCCTTTTTGGAACTATATCAATGGAAAATTTTTATTTTTATTATTTTCGGGAATTATTCTTGGAATATTATTTTTCACCTACTTAATTGATTGGTTAATTATGTATTATTCAATTTATTTATGGGCTTTTTTTTCAGGATTAGTGTTATCTAGCACTTATATGATTTATAAAAGAATTAAAAGTCCAGATTACAATCTATTAATATATTTCATTTTTGGAATAATAATTTCATCAATATTAGGTCAGTTGAATCATAATAACTCGTATTTTGATTATGGTTATACATATCTATTTTTTTCAGCATTTATTGCAATTACAGCAATGATTCTTCCTGGAATATCAGGTGCATACATATTAATTTTATTTGGTACTTATTCCGAAATAATATCGTTGATTAAAAACTTCATTTTAATAATGATTGAACAAGACTTTTCTAATGCACAATCTGTTTTTACAGAATTACTAATTTTTGGTTTTGGGATAATCTCTGGTCTTTTAATTTTTTCAAAATTTATTAAATGGCTTCTCTCAAATTATTACGACAAAACGTTAACTTTTATGATAGGATTAATGATTGGGGGTATTAAAAAAATATGGCCATGGCAAGAAAATGGTGAGATGGTATTTCCAAACAACCATATTGGAGATAGTAATATATTAACAGTTATATTCTACTTTATTTTGGGGGGATTATTCTTACTGGGATTAAATTTTTTAGAAAAAAATTTAACTGATGAGAAAGAGAAAAACTTTAAATGAAAAACTTTTATTAATTATAAAAGGCTTTGCCATGGGAGCGATAAATAAAGTCCCAGGTGTTTCAGGGGGAATAATTGCTTTGGTAGGAGGTTTTTATGTTGAACTTGTATATTCACTTCAAAAAATAAACATTAAATCATTAAAGTTACTGATATCTGGACGATGGACTGCTTTTTTAAATTATATAAATTATGAATTCTTATTCTATTTATTTGGAGGCAGCCTGTTAAGTTTTTTTAGTATGGCTGTAATTTTAGATTATTTATTAATTAATTATCCAAATTATTTATGGTCACTTTTTTTTGGAATGGTACTTTCTTCAATTTATTTTATTATTCCACTTGTTAAAAAATGGAATCTCAGATCTTTTATATTTTTCTCACTAGGCACTTTCATTGGGTTATGTATAAGTTTCTTAAAGCCTATGGATGAAAGTCAAAATTTATATTTTATTTTCTTTTGTGGAATAATAAGTGTTTCTGGGATGACATTGCCAGGTCTCTCAGGTTCATTTATACTACTTCTAATGGGAAACTATGAACTTCTTCTTGTTGATTCAGTAAATGCATTATATTTTTCTCTAATAGATTTTTTTGGAGGTAATTTTAAATTTCTATATGATATTGAGCGAATTAAATTAATTAAAATATTAATTGTGTTTACAGCTGGTTCAATAGCAGGACTGTTATTTTATGTTAATTTATTGTCTTACGTTTTAAAAAAATTTTATTCATATACTATTGCAATGATATGTGGTTTTGTGTCGGGTTCCATAATTTGTGTATGGCCCTGGAAAACCAAATTTAAAAAAGAAATTACTTATTTTTTTCCCAAAGAAATAAATCAAGAGACAATTATGATGTTAATATGTATTACATTGGGAGTAGGTTTAGTATACGTTTTAGAAAATTATGGAAAAGAAAAAAATTAGAAAACTTGGTCTTGTTGGCAGAGGTATTAAATATTCTTTTTCAAAAAAATATTTTGAAAAAAAATTCAAGAATCTTAACTATAATAATTTTTTTTATAAAAACTACGATCTAAAAAATTTATCAGAGTTCAAATCAATTTTAAATGATAATGATTTAATTGGTTTAAATGTAACAATTCCATATAAGGAGAAAATAGTTCCCTATATAGATAAACTAACTACTAATGCAGAAAAAATTGGGGCAGTAAATACAATTTATTTTGAAAACAAGAAAATTATTGGTGATAATACTGATATCATAGGCTTTGAAATCGCGTTAAAATCATTCATGAAAAAAAAGATTTATAATGCTATGATCCTGGGCACAGGAGGCGCATCAAAGGCGATAAACTTTGTTTTAAAAAATAATGATATTAATACGTTAATTGTTTCAAGAAAACCAAAAAAAGGTCAAATACATTATAAAGAAATAAATAAGGAGCTTTTGTTAAGGTATCCATTGATTATTAATTGTACTCCTCTAGGAACAGCTCCTAGAGTAAATGAATTACCGCCTCTACCCTACGAATTAATTAATAGTGACAACTATTTATTTGATCTAATCTACAATCCCAAAATAACCTTATTTATGAAAAAAGGATTAAATAAAGGGGCAAAGGTAACTAATGGACTTAAAATGCTAATAGCCCAAGCTGAAGCATCATGGAAATTATGGGAATAAATACAATTTTTTTTGTAAATTTTAAATAATTATAAAATTCAAATAAAAGTTGAAAAATATAGAGACAATAAATAATAAAAATATAGACATTTTATCTATGAAGCTTGTTGATCTGAAGATTCTAGCAAAAAGTTTAAAAATTTCTAATTTTTCAAAAAAAAGAAAATCAGAACTTATAGATCTGATATTAAAAACAAAAAAAGAAAAAGATAAACTAAAGGATGTCAAAAAAACTAATAAAAAACCTAAAAAAGAATTTGAAATAAATAATTCACAGTTACTAGAGATTCTTAATGAAAATATTTCTAGTACAAAATGGTTTTCAAAAAGAAATGAAATTGAGAAAATTATAATAGAACTTGAAAATATATACTCTAATATATCAACAAATAAAACCCTCGAAAATAATTATATAGATTTAAAATCAAACGAAAAAAAAGAGTTTTATGATTTAAAAAATAAATATAAAAAGAAAAAAAGGGTCTATTATAAAGAACTGGATGATAGTAAAACTGAAAATGGTGAAATAAAAAAAGACGTAATTGAAAAAATCAAATCCTTAATAGGAGCAAATGAGTCCATTAATACGATCTACAAAAAATTTAAAGATTTACAAAATAAATGGCACGAAACTGGACCAGCTCTCAGAAAGGATAATAATAATTTATGGGAAACATATAAACATCATGTGGAAAGATTTTACGATTTTCTACATATTAATAGAGAGTTGAGGAATATTGATTATGAAAATAATTACAATGAAAAAATTAAAATAATTAAAAAAGCTGAAATATTAACTGAATACTCAGATGCGATTAAAGCAGCAAAAGAATTGAACTCCCTTCATCTTTTATGGAAAAATGATCTTGGACCAGTAGCACCTCAGCATAGAGAAATTCTTTGGAAAAGATTTCAAAAAGCCTCAAAAATTATTCATTCAAAAAGACAAGATTTTCAAAAAAATATTGATGGAATTCAAATTTCAAACTTGGAGAAAAAAAATTCAATATTACTAGAAATGGAAAATTTATTAAAGAATTCTCCTACTAATCACCATGACTGGCAAAAAACAATAAAAAACTTTATCAAACTCAGGGAAGACTATAAGAATATTGGTTCCGTGAGTAAAAATGAGAGTAAAAAAAATTGGAATTTATTTAGAAATATAGGAAAAGAATTTAATCATCAAAAGAATCAATTCTATAAAGATCAAAAGATAAATCAAAAGAAGAATATCGAAAATTTTAGATTGCTCATTAACGAAGTCGATGAAATTAATAAAAAAGATGATTGGAAAAAATATCTAAATAGAATGAAATCAATCCAAAATGAATTTAATAGTATAGGTTTTGTTCCTGTTAAAATTTCAAAAAACATTAGAAGAGATTTCATAAAAAAAACAAATTTTTATTTTAAAAGATTAAAAGGGGGGATTGAACATAAAAATAAAGTTGATGAAAAAATATTTCAAAATAAAATAGATGCTATAAGTTTGTTAACATATACTAAAAACAAAACAAAAGACCCAAATGAATTTTTTATTAATGAGTGGGAAAAGATTCTAGGTAATGATGATATTGATAATCTGTCAAAAAATAAAATTATTGAGGAATTCTTGAAAAAAGTTTCATTCTTAACAAAAAGTAAAGAAGTCAATGAAAATATGCTCTTTGAGATTGAGTCAAATTGTATAAAAGATAATTTTAATGAGCTAAAAACAAGGGTTAACCAATACAAAAAAAGACAAGAATTACTTATAAGTGAAATCAATCAATTAGAAAATAATTTAGATTTTTTTTCTAAATCTAGTAATAAAAGTCCTATACTCAAGGATGTAACTCGAAAGCTGGTTAATCTAAATGATAAATCAGATAAATTAAAATATAAAATCGATAAGCTTAATTCCTTATTAAAAAATAGTAGTTCAGAGAAGGATTTAGATGACAAAATAATTTAAGTATTTTTTTTTGCATTGTCCCATAAGCTATTTAATTCATTCAAATTCAAAGAATTCATTCTCTTCTTTTGAATATTTAACTTTTGCTCCATAAAATTAAATCTTCGTATAAATTTTTGGTTGGCTCTTTCTAAAGCTAAGTCTGGGTCAATTTTAAAAAGTTTTGCATAATTGATTAAAGAAAAAAATAAATCTCCAAACTCCTCTTCCATTAATTTTAATTTTTTATTTCTTACTTCCAATAAAAACTCATCTAACTCCTCTTTAATTTTTGTAACAAGATCCTCTGAGTTTTTCCAATCAAAACCTACTGACATTGCTTTGTCCAAAATTCTTTCAGATTTATTTATTGAAGGTAAACTTTTAGGAATACCAGAAAAAACACTTTTATTTCCATTAATAATTTTTAAACTTTCCCAATTTTTTTTTACATCACTTATGTCTTTGACTTTTATGTCACCAAATACATGGGGATGCCTGTAAATAAGTTTTTTCCTGACTGAATTAGCAACATCAGATAGGTCAAAATGATTTTTTTCTGAAGCAATTTTTGAATAGAAGATAACATGTAATAAAATATCTCCTAATTCAGCTTTGATTGAATCTGTATCGTCCTCTATAATTGCTTCTGATAATTCATAAGTTTCCTCGATTGTCAGAGATCTTAAGCTTTTAATTGTTTGTTTTCTGTCCCAAGGACACTTCAGACGAAGTTCATCCATGATATCCAGTAATTTGTTTATTGATTCTAATTTTTTTTTTCTTTTACTCATTGAATTAATTATTTCATTTTAGTTTTTGCAAACCTCATTAAATAATCTGTAGGTATTTTACCTTTACAAATATCTAATAATTTTCCTTTTAAAATTTTTCGTTTTAAGGATGATAATTTATCAGTAAATAGTACACCTTCTATATGATCATACTCGTGCTGTATTACCCTTGCAACCAAACCATCAAATTCTGAAAAATGTTCTTTAAAGTTACTATCATAGTATTTTAATGAGATATTTTTACTTCTTTTAACGTCAGCTCGAACCTCAGGGATACTAAGACATCCTTCGTTGAAATCCCAGGAATCTCCATTTTCATTTAAAATTTTTGGATTAATAAATACCCTCCTAAAAGATTTTAATTTTAAACTTTCCGCTTCACTAAGGTTTTCATCATCTGAAAACGGTTTGGTATCAATAACAAATAATCTCAACGATATACCAACCTGTGGAGCCGCCAGACCAACTCCATTTGCATTATACATTGTTTCCCACATATTATCAATTAATTGATTTAGATTTTTGAAATCTTTATCTATCTTATTTGCCTTTGTTTTTAAGACAGGATGACCATATGCAAATATTGGTAAAATCATTTTAAATCTTTTGAAAATTCGAGATAGGACTGAAGAATAATTGTCGCACTTATTTTATCTATTAATTTTTTTTCTCTTCTTTTACTTTTACTTAATCCTAATTCTAGCATGGTTCTTTTGGCAATTTTTGAAGAAAACCTTTCATCATAACGAATAATTTTTAATCCTGGAAACTTATTTTTTAATTTGATAATAAAATTTAAAATTTTTTTTTCAATAATTGGATAAGATCCATCACTTTTCTTGGACTGACCAATTATCACTGCATCTAAATCATTTTTTAATTTGTAATCTTTTAAAAATATTATTGTCTCTTCAGGACTTAATGTAGTCAATCCACTTGCAATTATTTGAAGGGAATCAGTATGTGCAATACCAGTTCTCTTTTCACCATAGTCTAAAGCGATTAATGATCCCATAAATATATTTTAGCAAATATACATTTTTGGTCTTTTAAATTTATTAGTAATTATTGTGTTTACTTATATTTATGAAAAAATTAAGGATGAAGACAATAATTGAATCAATATGGAATGATCGTTCATTGATCGATAAAAAAGAAAATCAAGAATGCATAAAAAAAGTAATAAAAGAATTAGATGAAGGGGATATTAGAGTCGCTGAAAAAATAAATCATAAATGGAAAATTAACGAATGGGTGAAAAAAGCGGTTGTAATGTATTTTCAAATTCAAAAAATGAAAACTATTGAAGTTGGGCCTTTTGAGTTTCATGATAAAATTCCATTAAAAAATAATTATCAAAAAAAAAGTATTCGTGTTGTACCTCATGCAATAGTTAGGTTTGGTGCATTCGTTTCTAAGGGCGCAATTTTAATGCCAAGCTACACAAATATTGGATCCTATGTTGGTGAAGAAACTATGATTGACACCTGGGCAACTATTGGTAGTTGTGCACAAATCGGATCAAATGTTCATATTAGTGGAGGAGTTGGAATTGGTGGAGTACTAGACCCTCTTCAAGCCTCTCCAGTAATAATTGAAGATAACGCTTTTATAGGTTCAAGGTGTATTATAGTCGAAGGTGTAAAGGTTGAAAAAGAGGCAGTCTTAGGTGCAAATGTCACATTAACTGCTTCAACAAAAATAATCGATGTAACTGGACATAAACCAATTGAAACTAGGGGCGTTATTCCAAAAAGATCTGTTGTTATTCCTGGTAGTTACACAAAAAAATTCAACGCAGGTGAATATCAAGTTCAATGCGCATTAATTATAGGTAAAAGGAAAGAAAGTACTAATAAAAAAACCTCTTTGAATAATGCACTCAGAGAAAATAATGTTTCGGTTTAGTTTTTATCTTTTACCAAACCATAATTTGTCCATTTTAGCTTCTGAATTCTAGTTTCTGATCTAATCCTATTATTTTGATTCCAAGAGTTTTGATTTACGTAGCTTCTTTTATGATGCAGATGTAGACATATAGCTGAATATCTTATTTGTTTCGGTCTAATACCAAAATTTGTAAGCCTTTCCCCTAACTCCCTATCTTCTCCACCATATTTCATTCTTTCATCAAATCCATTTACAGAAAATATATCTTTTCTCCAACCAGAGCTATTGTGACCATTCCACGAAGGCCTTGTAGTAGTGATACTATTGAAAATTTTAGCTAAAGTATCGTTTGATAAAATTTTTAGATTTTTAATCGACATAACAAGACCATTTTCCCTAAGCCAATTGTATTTAAAACAATTTTCAGATGAAATATCCTCAATATTTATAAGTTTTGATAGATCTTCATTTAATTTGAAATAACCTCCTGATAGAAAAAAACCATTTTTTTTGAATTTATTATGTGTTTCCAAAAAATCAGATCTAGGTATACAATCCCCGTCAGTGAAAACAATATAATTACCATTACTTTTTAATAAAGCTTTATTTAAAATAATTGTTTTCTGAAAACCATGATCTGGTTGCCATACATGTGTGATTTTATAAAATACATTATGTTTAATTTTTTCAATGAGATCTCTGGTTTTATGATCAGATCCATCATCAGCAACTATCAATTCAAAATCTTTATAAGTTTGATTGTTAAATCCAATCAAAACTTTATGTAACCATAATTCTGAGTTGAAGGTTGAAACAATTACCGAAAATGAATAAGACAAAATTTAAATATATTAATATGACAAAAATAAAACTACTTTTGCTTTAAGTGATTAAATTATTATGAAAATATTAGTCATTCAACAAAAGATGATTGGTGATGTTTTATTTAGTAGCATAATATGTGAAAATTTAAAACAATGGAATCCTAATATTAGAATTGATTTTATAGCTAATAGACATACACTTCCGGTAATTGAAAACAATCCATATATAGATGAAATAATAATTTTTGAGGATTACTTTAGAAATAAAAAGCTGTCTTTTATAAATTTTTTGAAAAAACAGAATAGAAAAAAGTATGATATAATTATCGATGCTTATGGGAAAATAGAAAGTATTTTGATTACACTTTTCTCAAGGGGAAGAATTAAAATTGGATATAAAAAATGGTATACAAAATTAGTTTATTCAATTTTAATTGACAGAGAGATCCATAAACCAAAAAGTGGTGTACAATTATCAATAATTAATCGACTAAAATTATTAGAACCAATAATTAAAAAAAATATTAATAATAAACTAAAACCCAAGATATATTTAAAGAACGACAGAAAGAAAAATTCTAATTTTCTTTCAATGAAAAAAGAAAAATTATTGATAATGATTAGTGCATTAGGCAGTTCAAAACAAAAAACATACCCAACAGATAAAATGGTTATGCTTTTGGATTATTTGGTAAAAATGCATCCAGTACAACTTATATTAAATTATATACCTAATCAACGCAAAGAAATAATTAATATACTTAAAAAAATAAATCCGAAAACTAAAGAAGCTATTATTCAAAATAAAACCCCTAAAAGTTTGAAAGAATACATATTGACTGTTTCTAATTGTAATGCTATTGTTGGAAATGAGGGAGGAGCTATAAATATCGCAAAAGCTTTAGATATTCCAAGTTTTTCGATCTTTTCTCCTCAAATAAATCCTGACGTCTGGTATTCAAAATCGCAAAAAGATGCTTTAGTACACGTAAAAAATTTTAATAATCAATTTAATGGCTTTAAAATAAAGGGGGGTGAAATAAAAAAATTGTATGAATCTTTTGATTTTAATTATTTCCAAAAAGACTTATCAAACTTCATTAAAGGACTCCAATAAACCGTCATCTACCCTAATTTTTTTTCCTAAAACCGAATCATTTTGTAATAAATCATTTTTGTAAAAATTTGATCTATCCTTCTCATCATGATCTAAATGATAAACAATAGCTAAAAACTTGAGTCTTTTAGATTTCAAACCGTTATTGTGAAATCTAATCATCAAATCAGAATCTTCTCTACCCCATCCATTAAACTCATTATTATACCCATTCACATCTATAAAGTCTTTTTTCCAAAAAGAGGTATTACAACCCCTGAATTTTGGTGAAATTTTATTCTTGAAAAAATAAAATTTATTCAAAAAGGGTATTCTTAATTTTCTAAACCGTTTTTTTATGTTTGAACTGAAGAATGAAAAAATTACTCTTTTATTTTTATTCTTGTAATACAAGAAAAATTTGGATATGTAGTTACTTTTTATGTGAACTCTGGTACCATAAAGATAACATCCCTTTTTTGCATTGCGTTTATGATCTCTGACAAAATATTTATTAGGAATACAATCGCCATCTATTTGGATTATATAGTCAGAATTTGATAACTGAATAGCCTTATTAAGAATTAAAGCTTTTCTAAAGCCAAAGTCCTCTTGAGTAACATGTATAAATGTTGATGAAATCCTTTTTTTCCATGAATTAACAATTTTATGTGTTTTTTTATCTTTACCATCTTCAGCAATGATAATTTCATCAGGTAAATGTACCTGCCTTGAAATCCCATCAATTATAATGTCTAGTGCTTCTGAATAATTATATGTTGAAATTAATAATGCAATTGTCATAATAGATTTACAAATATAAATAGAAAACAATGTTTTATAACTTAGCAATATAAATTTGAATTTTTACATAAAACTTTAGGATGAAAGGAGAAATTAAAAAAGCAATTAAAGTCTTAATTACTGGCGGAATAATATTATATCCAACTGATACCATTTGGGGTATAGGGTGTGACGCTACTAATTCTGTAGCGATAGAAAAAATTTTTAAATTAAAAAATCGAAAACCAGATAAATCATTAATATGTTTGATGAAAGATTTAGAAATGCTTAGAAAGCATATATCAAATATTCCGAAAAAAGCAGAATTACTAATTAAAAAAAAGAATCCAACAACTATAATCTATAAAAAACCCAAATTTGTTTCAAAAATTCTAGTTACTAGAGAAAATACCTTAGCTATTAGAATTCCAAATCATGAATTTTGTAATCAATTAATAGCAAATTTCGGAAAACCAATTGTTTCAACCTCAGCAAATACGAGTGGAGATGAAACACCTTTATGTTTTTCAGAAATCAAAAATTCAATTTTGGAAGGTGTTGATCATGTTGTAAATTTGCAAAAAGAAACAACTACATCTGTCCCTTCAAAAATATATAAAATAGAAGACAACGGAGTACTTGTAATAATTAGAGAATAAATGAACTCCTTAGTGAAAGAATATTTTATTGATTCAAAACTTTTTGAAGCATTAAGAAAAGTTATTGAAAAAACAAAGATTGAATCATATCTAATTGGTGGTGCAGTTAGAGATATTTTACTAAGTAAAAAACAACCAAAGGATATAGATATTGTTAGTGTTGGAAGTGGAATTGAAATCGCTAAAGCATTAAAAAAAGAATTATCAAATTCAAGTAAAATTCAAATTTTTAAAAATTATGGAACTGCAATGTTTACTTGGAATAAAATAGTTCTTGAATTTGTTGGAGCCAGAAAAGAATCATATGTAAAAGAGAGTAGAAATCCAAGTATAGAAATTGGATCACTTGATGATGATCAAAATAGGCGTGATTTCACTATAAACTCACTAGCAATTAGCTTAAATTCATCAAATTATGGAGAACTTATAGATCCTTTAAATGGTTTAAATGATTTAAAAAAAAGAATCTTAAGAACACCATTAGACCCTAATAAAACATTTTCAGATGACCCATTACGAATGATGAGAGCTATTAGGTTTGCATCGCAGCTAAATTTTACAATTGAAAAAAAATCATTTGAATCGATTCTCATAAATAATAATAGAATTGAAATAATTTCAAAAGAAAGAATAGTAGAAGAACTTCATAAAATAATCTCATCAAATAATCCATCCACAGGATTTATTATTTTAAATCAAACCGGACTACTAAAATATATTCTTCCAGAAATCGAAGATCTTAAAGGTATTGAGGAAGTAGAAGGATTTAAACACAAAGATAATTTTTATCATACATTAGAAGTCTTAGATAATATATCCAAAAAAACAGATAATCTTTGGCTAAGATGGGCTGCACTTCTTCATGATATAGGTAAGTCAAAAACAAAAAAGTTAATAAATGGAGTTGGTTGGACTTTCCATGGTCATGAGTTTATTGGTTCAAAAATGGTTTATAAATTATTTAAAAGACTTAAAATGCCATTAAATGAAAAAATGAAATACGTTCAAAAACTTGTTTTGATGAGTTCACGTCCTATAGTAATAGCAGAAGATAATGTAACCGATGCTGCAGTAAGAAGATTAGTTTTTGATGCTGGTAATTATATAGATGATTTAATATGTTTATGTAAAGCTGATATAACTACAAAAAATGAAAAAAAATTCTCCGAATATCATAAAAACTTTGAAATTGTAACCAAAAAAATAATTGAGGTTGAAAATAGGGACAAAATTAGAAATTTTCAACCACCTGTCGATGGAGATGCTATAATGAAGTATTTTAATATTAAACCATGTAAAGAGGTTGGAAAAATAAAGGAAATTATTAAAGAATCAATTCTAGATGGGAAAATTCCAAATAAAAAATCATTTGCATATAAGTTAATGAAAAGTAGTGGGAAAAAATTAGGATTAAAACCACATGAATAAAAAATTTTTATTTTTTCTTAACGCTTCATTAGTATTAATTTATTTAGTTATAGCTGCTGGAGCTACAGTAAGAGTTACAGGAAGTGGAATGGGTTGCCCTGATTGGCCTAAATGCTTTGGATATATCATTCCACCAACAGAAAGAAATCAATTAGAATGGAAACCAAACTATTCATACAATAAAAACGAGGTCATTATCTTAAAAGAATCCCTTAGAGTTGCGAAAGTTGATTTTAAATCAAAAAACGAATACAATAAAAAAAATTGGAACCCTTATTTAAAACATGACTATTCTGAATTTAATGTATATCATACGTGGGTTGAATTCATTAACAGGTTAATAGGAGCAATAGCAGGCATTACTATTTTAGGAATGTTTTGTTACTCTTTACTTTCATGGAAAAAAAATAAGATTGTTGTGCTGTTATCATTTTTAGCTATTATTGGTATGGTTTTTCAAGCTATATTGGG
>MDTC01050011.1_pt1 | contig 15551 bp, 18 predicted proteins | sample 811181 | NCBI WGS metagenome assembly MDTC01 (sample SAMN05326644, study PRJNA326480) | marine metagenome | isolation source: seawater | place: Pacific Ocean: North | collected 2011
ATCAAAAAACATCAGTATTAAAGGAAGATTCTAGGTCTGCTTTAAGAAACTCTCAATCGCATAATGGAATGTTAACTAAAATAGGGCGTTTAGCTGCTGATGTAGAGCTTTATGATTCCCCTTTTAGAAACATATCTCCAGAAAGATTAGTTGCAATGTATCAAGATTACAATGAAATTTCTCAAAAAATACCTCTTTATAAAGATTTATTAGACAATATAAAAGTTACACCTAATAAATTAACATTTAAAATAATGGATGTTAAGTTTAAAGATGGTAAAGTTGTACAAGGTAATAAAAGACTTTATGAACAATCTGAATTAGAAAGAGTTGCAGATAATTTACCTAAATTTTATGAATACATAAATCATCCACAAAGTAAATTTAGACCTGGTGGAGGAGAGCGTAGTTCTTACAATGAAAATATAGCTAAACTTAGCAGACAATATAGAATAGACAAGTTAAAAGAACTTGTTAAAACTAGTGAAGATTTTTTAACTCAAGATGTAAGTGATATGGTTTCTGTTAGACAATTATACAGATATTATGATGGAGTTGAGGTAAACTCTACTTTATTTAAAAAGATACTAAAAACTGTAAATCAATTAAAGGTAAATAGTTATTTACAAAGAAAAAATTTAACTGAAGAAGCTCAACAGGATAGGGTTGAAAAAAGGATACTTAAAAGTTTTGGTGTTGCTGATTTAGAAGCTCCTAAAAAAACTGCTACATTAGACCAAGCAAAAATAGATGTTGAAATAGCAAAAGCAAGACAAAGTATGCCTAACCCAAGGGCTAAAAAGATATTTGATATGATGATGCTTGGAACTTTTAAGCACAGTACTATGGAAACTGGTATAAATAAATTAGGTTTTTCGTCTAAAGCTATAGACAATAAAAGTTTAACAGATTATGTTGGAGATTATACTCAAGTTATGACTAAGGGTTACAGTAAAAAACCTTTAGATACTAAAATAGATGATACAATATTTAAAGATATTAGATTTGAAAAAGATTTACCTGAAGGTACAATACTTGAAGACACTACTACAGGTTATGAGCAATTACATGGTAAGCCTGACATGAAAAAGCTTCCTAAAGAGATTAGACAAGAAGTTACTGAACTTGTAGACCAAATGAAAAGTTATAATGGAAAAATAGGGCAAAATTTAAACTTAATAGTCAGAGACTTATTGGGTAAAGATTTTAATGCTATGAACTATAGTGATATAAAAACTTTAAATAGATACTTTAAAGAGTTAAAATCTGGAACTATTTGGCAAAAACTATTTAAAGAAAAAACTCCTGAACTTAGAAAAAGATATACAATGCAATTTCCTATGACTATTAATAGAGAAACAATGAAATATGATATTGCTACAATGAAAAAAAGAGGTTTATTTGTTACTAAAGCAGGTGAAGTAGCTTCAGGTGATATGCTTAGATTAACTAATATTACAGAAAAATTACACCACGGAATAACTTTATCTATGGATAAAGCACAAGCTAAAGGTGATGAAGAAGTATTTAAGTTAAGAAGAAATTTAGAATTTTTAGACGGTATAGAAGAAGGCGAAGCATTTAGAAGAGTTGCTGTTAGAAAAATAGAAACAGATGGTAATGTATCAAGAGCTCTTGGTAGAACTGATAAAGCTGGTAAGGTATGGGCTAATGATTATATAAAATCATTGAAAAAAGAAATAAAAGATACTAATTATGATATTATTGATAAAAATAGATATAGAATTACAGAAAGATTAGACGATGGCACTGTAAAAAGAATAGAAATGACAGGTGCTGACCTTGTTAAGAAAACTAAAGATGTATATGTAAAACATTTTAAAGATATGCACAAGATTATTAGGGGAAATGAAGAATTATTAGAAAGTTATCATAAAAAAACTAAATTAGGTAAAAAATTATACCATGATTATGCTGATTACAGAAAACTTGATGACCCTATTAATGGTGGAAAAAGAAAGTCTCCAATGGAGCCAATTTATGATTATAGTAAATTTGTAAAAGACATATACAATTCTTATGAAAGAGGATTAGATATTACCACAGAACTTGGAGTAGATGGTATGAGAGCTATGGCACGTTCTATGATGATTACATTACATAATAAATATAAACAAAAACATACCTCTTTAGAAGAGTTTAGAAAAAGAATTAGTTTAACTCTTCCTACAGGTGAAATTGCTGATGGTTATTGGCCTCATATGTTCTTTGACAAAACTCTTGCTTCAAATGCTTTAAGAGCTGCTGCTAAAAAAATAGATGCTTCTAACGCTAGTCCTCAAGAAAAATCTGAACAAAAAAGAAGATTACAGCTTCGTTCTTTGACTTTAACAGGTGATTGGATTAATGGTACTGAAAATTGGGATGCATATGATGGTGTAAATACTCCTAAAAATCTTAAAGATAAAAAATATAACAAAATAAGCTGGAAAGAATCCCTTTCAATGACTGGTCCTATGCATAAAAGAACTAGTCATATACCTGGCCATTCTATAGATGCTACTGTTGCTGAAACTTACACTCGCAATCTTTATAGAACCTATTATAAACAATTAGCTCAAATACTTTCTAGAAAAACTTTAGTTGATTTTGACCAAAGAGCATTTAAATTAGGTTGGGGTAAAATAAAAGCTGGTAAATATGGTAGAAGCTTAAAAGATAGATGGCATGATTTTTACAGTTTATATGTACAAGATGCTTTAGGTCACCCTACTGTTGTTCCTGAATATATTTTAAAAGACCCTGCTATGAAAATAAAAGGTACTCCTTATGCTTGGTGGGCTGATAATAATGTTACTAATAAATTAAATAGTATTGCTAAAAAAGTTGGCTTAAAGGAACCTATAAAAGGTAAAGGAAGATACGATATTAATGATGTAAGAAATTGGTCTAATCTTGAAGCTCGTTTTGAGCTAATGGCTCTTCTTGCACATCCTAAATCTGTAGTTACTAATTTATTTGGTGGCTCATTACATACTATACAAAGCGCAGGTGCTAGTGCTCTTAAAAAAGTTTATGATTATGGATTTTTAAAACAAATTAATCCAGACTTTACTTCTCGTCAAAAAATTAAAGACTTTGCTATAAGTCAAGGTGTTTTTCCTGAAATGTTAGCTCATGAATGGGGCATGCAAAAAACTTTACAAGGTACTAAATCTAAAGGCTTTGTAAAAGAAATGGTAGAATCTGTTTCAAAAGAAGGTACAGTTAATCCTCAAAAACTTAGAGAACTTGCTGATAAACATAATATAACTAAACCAATGATGGAGTTTGCAGCTAAGTTTATGTCTAAACCTGAAATAAAACTTCGTACTGATGCTTTTATGGCTCATTATATTAAAGCTTGGGAGCGTTTTGGTGGAGCTATTACTCAACATGACCATCCATTTTTAATTGAAATGGCTAAGAAAGGTGTTAAAGCTACACAATTCTTATATGATTCAGTAAATCGTCCAGCTTTTGCTAGAACAGGTCTTGGTAAAATAATGACTCGTTTTCAGTTATGGTCTTGGAATGCTTGGCGTTTTAGAAATGATGTAAATCGTGAAGCACGTATTAGAGGTTATGGTATTGGTACTCCTGAGTATGAAAAGTTTAAAAGAACTGCTTCTATAGATTTAATGGTATACGCTCTTGGTAGTGTTTATGCTATGAGTTTATTTGAAAATGCAATTCCTGCTCCTTATAATCATTTAAAAGAAACTTCTGAATGGTTGTTTGGCGATGATAAAGAAAGAGAAAGAGCTTTTTGGGGTTTATATCCTAGGTCTATAGCTCCTTTACAAGCTATAACTCCTCCAGTTGTTTCAAGAGTAGTTGAAGGTTTAAAAGCTATGTCTAATAATGAATACGATAAATTTCTTGACTATCATTTATATACATTTATGCCTTTTGGTAGAGTAGCTAGAGATTTTTCTCCATTTGCTAGTGGTAATTTAATTGACAACCCTTACAGGGCAATTGAAAAGCTTACAGGTTTACCATATGGTGCTGTACAAAGAGACCGTAGTAAATATAAAGAACAGATGGCGTATCATCCAACATTCAATAAATCAAGTCAATTAAGACAGTTAATAGAAGATTAATTTCTTTGTAAAGATTTTAATATACAATGAAGGATTTGGTCGTCTGATAAACAATCTATGTGTATTAACATATAAATTTCATCAGCATAAAAAGAATCATCATCGTTTAAAAAACCATAGTTTATTCTAAAGCAAGGCTCTAATTTATCTATGGCTTCTCCGCATTTGTCGCATTTATCCATAGTCTAATTTACTATTGTTCTTCTGTTTTTGCTACTTCTTTTTCTTTTTGAGGGAATTTTTTTTCTAAATACTTTAAAAAGGCATCTTTATCATCTTTAAAGTTTATATAAGCATCTATTATATTTTCAGTACTTACTGATAATTGTTCTAAATATCTTAATTTTTGTCCGATATACCCTAAAGCTGATTCTATGTCTTTACGGGTAGGTTTAGGTTTCTTATTTCTTGCCATTACTTCCTCCTTCTTGCTCAAGAAAGGCTTCAAGCTCTTTATAGTAGCTTTCAGCCTTCTTTCGCATTTGTTTTTCTGCCTTAAGCTCTCGCTTAATGTTAATTATGAGAGCCTGCTGTCGCCTATTGGTTTTAGCAAGCTCTCTTACTTTATTACAACAACTCATCAATGCGTCGTGGGTTTCCGCTGGGTCCAAGTTTAAACACCTCCTTTAATTTAGCTTTGTATTTAGGCTTTGGTTTGCCGTATGGAAAGTTAAGAAAACACCATAGTTTATATACGTCTTTGTGTATATCATTATTAGTATTAAACTTTCTAAAGCTATATGAAGGTTCTTTCATCCATTTACCTTTTGTATATAACCCATATATGTTAACAATAGGGCATTCAGGGAATATTTTATTCCATAAGTCCTTGTACATCAATTGTTGTATTTCGTGTGATTTTCGGTAGTCTCCAGTCTTTATATCAATAATAGATAAATTACCATCTATAGTTGCTACAATGTCTGGTGTACCAGCCCAAAGCATGTCTTTGTGATATAGAAATATCTCTTGACATATTACGCTTGGCTTTATATCGTAGTACCATTTTTCGAAAGACATTAAAGACTTTCTAATAAATTCAGTACCTGCGTGTACTTCTTTTCTTTCTAGTAACGCTTCTATTGCTTCGTGCACTGCCGTGCCTCGTTCTGCGGCTTCGTCCCTCAGCCGTTCTGCGTTTAGTCCGTTCTTCATAAGCCACTCATCAAAAAACTTTCCTTTAGAGCATGTTTCGCCTATGATAGTTGTTACTGAAGGCTTCCAGTTTAAACTTTTACCTTGTGAATACCAACGTCCTGAACTTTCGTGTCTTTGTATTTTTAGACCATTAACATAGTCATCAATCATCATTTTTTTCATTGAGCCTCCTAACCCATTGATTGCTAACGCCTTTGTTCTTGATTAAACTTAATCGTGGTGTTATGTCGCTTCAAGTCTCTGAATATCCGCATAGGGGGCACGTATATCCACAGTCTCCTCCTGAAACGACATTACCACATTGTAAACAGTTTACTTTTTCCATAATTGCCTATAAATAGTTCTTGTTGATACTTTAAAAAGTACCGATAATTTACTAGGTTTATACCCAATATACCAAAGAATATTTATAAGCCATTTGTCTAGTTTACTTAGTTTTTTCATTTACTTGTCCTGTATCTTTTAGGGTTAGGGTTAGCTATTAATTGTTGATAAAGCCACCAACACTTACCGTCATTAGTTGCTTTAAGTATTTTTTGTCTTCGAGAGGCTTGTATGTCTCTCATTCGTTTTTTGTTATCTTTTTGCGCCATTAGTCCTCCTAGTTAAATACATCTGATTTTGCTAGTTTTCTTAGTATGTAACCTTGTACTCTTACATCTTGTGTTTTTATCCATTTGATAAATGTTTTATACTCTTTATCAGTTAATGGTCCCTTTTTAGTATTACAAGATGCACATATCATTTGAAGGTTGCCCTTATAAGAACCTCCTCCAGAAGAAATAGGATGCTTATGGTCGCATACCATATTAGTTACATCTAATTTCTTTTTACAATAGTTACAAGGTTTGCTATATGCTTTAAAAAGCATCTCACGTATTTCAGTTAAAGATATGTTAAATTTTACTTCATACTCCTTACTTCTTTTCTTTAGAGAAGATTTTAGAGTTGATGACTTTTTCATAAGCCTGTGGAACATTCTTTTAGCATGTGTCCCATGAGCGGGACGAAGCTTACGCATAAACTTCGCTTCCCACTCTTTAGGACTACGCGACTTCCGATTGGAATTTCGTTGATTCATAACTAGTTTGTTATTTACCGATTCTTTTTCCATCAGGGGTCTTTGTCATTTGGTATCTACCAAAACCTTTATACGCACCTCTTGTATTATGGCTCATTGTTATTTCAAAGCCTTTTTTACGTAAGATATGTATAGTAGCTGATAGTCTCCAAGCTCCAAATAATCTAGCTGCTTGTGCCTGATTTAAAGTTTTACCTTTAAGCAGATGCATAAGTATCTTTTGACTCTTTGAGCTGTTGTTTACTCTTCGTCCCACTTTTAGTCTCCTTTCCTAGTTTAATAGCAATAAAGTATCTATGTATACCAATAAGTAAAGTGTACTCATTCATAAATAAACCTTTATTTTTTGCTATGCTTATTTCAAAAACCCAGAATAACCTTATTCCAAGCTCGTTTTTAGTTTTTAATAAACTAAACATTTGTTCTCCTTAATCTAAAGCTTGGCTGCCATTCTAACTCTGTCTTAAATAGTTCACCATCAGTGTTTTTAAGCACTTCTAGTGTCTTTTTAGAATTGTTAGCTTGACCATTTAAGCCTATTACTTTACGTGATGCGTTTTCTATTGCTCCTGAACCTTTACCAGCATACAGGTCAAGTACCTCGTTACGTGAGTATTCTCGACTTACTTGAGATACTTGAATTATTATTAAATCGTTATTAACAGCCATGCTTGAAAGTGAGTGTGATATATATTTGATTTGTTCATACTCGCCCCTAACATGAGGAGGAGTTTCTACTAAATCAATGTAGTCCACGACTACCACAGCTGGTCTTAACTCTTTAACTTTTGCCTGTATTTGCTCAAGTGTTGGAGGAATAGTTTGTATTACCATATGATTAAGCTTATGCTTATTATCTTTATACACTTGTTTAGGATTGTCATTTATCTCTTCTTTTGTCTTGCCTGATACTATTTGCATATTACGTCTATGCATATACCACGCTGACAACTCTAAAGATAAATATAATGTTGGTATTTGCCAATCAGTGTTTACATCATCATTTGCAAAATCAACTCCTAGTGCTATACATTGTGCAAGTGTTGTCTTACTTGAACCTGTAGGTCCAAATATAGTTACTAACTCACCTGGATATATAGCTGTATCTGATTCTTTAACGCCTAGCATATCTGCTATAGGTATAGAACGTCCGTCAAAATCTGCTGACATTCTTTCTTCTAGCTTTTCTTGCAGGTCATCTGAGCTCATAACATCAATCAGATAGTCTTTTCTTTTAAAGTGTATACACCTTGTCTTGCAATGATTTAACATTATTTCATCATTACAACCAAATCTGTAGCCTCTATTGTAAACATACTCTACTTTCTCTATTACACTGTTTTCATTTAAACTATTATTATTCCAATGTAATATAGCTGTTTTAGCATATTCACTAGGTATACCGTGTCTGTAGAAATGCGACGCTATTCTAATAAGCGTTTGGTTTCTAGACCCCTCTTGAGGGCCATTTGTTAGCATTTCTTGCACACATGGTATAACATCTTTTGGTTCTACAACTTTGCGTATTTGGGTCATTCTAGGCGCTCTATTAAGTATCTTATCTTCTAACTCGCCATTACCTATTAGTTCACTATAAGCGTAATCTAATCTAGGTTCTTTAGCCATTTCTTGTATTTCTGTATAATCTTTACCGAGTATATCATTCCAAGTTAATGGTATTTTATGTAAGTTAGTTTTAAGGTTTACTGTATGTTGTACTCTGTATATACCTGTTCTCATGTATATAGAGTTGTCTATTTCATCTCCAAATAGAGATTTAAGAGTACCTTTTACCAAGTAATGTAGATTTTCACTGCTTGGAAAGTTAAATACACTACTATGTATAGCAATATGATAGCCACTGCCACTAAAATAAACTTGTGTAGACCATTTTATATCTACACCCATATCTTCTAGTTTAATCATGACGCTTCTTGTTTTGTTTAGTGTGTATTCATCACTGTTATTAGCTTTATCTATATCTAATAAAATCCAGTCAATACTTCTTTCGCCAAAATAGTTTTTTAAACCACCGTTAGCTGTAGCGTATTCTACTGCTTCTTTAGTATATAGATAAACTGACCTAAATAAAGGTGTTTCAGGTTTTATATAGTTTACTAAGTCTTTTTTGGCAATGAGTCGCCCTCTATCACGAGGGCTCCCCACTGCTATTTCAACGTAGTCAAACACTATAGGTTTCCTACTCCGCTAGCTGACATTTCTACACTTTGTTGTGGTGTATTTATATCTGCTTCGGTAGCTTCTTTAATGAAACCTTTACCTTTAAACCATTTAACATCTGCTTCAAGTTTCTGCCTACCTTGCTCTGTGTTAGGTTGTATTCTATAAAATACTCTAGAATATACCTTAGCTCCAGCTGTTTTAGGCTTTTCTTTATAAACATATGCTATGTAATCAAACTTAGGGTCATCACCAGGCATTACATTTTGTGCGTGTGCTTGGTTTAAATGTGTAGCAATATTATCTACTTTTTTGCCATTTACATCTTCCCATTCACCATCAACATTTAAGCCTGACTCTTCGCCTATAACATCAAAAAGACCATATACTCTCTTTAATGCTGTACCACCAGTTATTTTACCGTTAACATCTTTTTCTATGTTACCAGCAACTCTTAGTGATTTTGTATAGTCACTACCTTCTTGTTTTACTTCTATATCTAGGAATAAATCTGCCCAATCAAATTGGTCTGATTTGTCTTCAAATCCTAATATAGCTATAGGTGTAACACCATAAAAGTTACTTACACCACTACTTTTTGTTTCTTCTGGTCGAAATATCGCCATTTACTTACCTTCGCTTTCTTTTTTATATATGTTAGACCAATTAAATTCTATGCATTGGCCACGTAAGTGTTCACATCTACTACCTGCTTCTATAGATTCGTCTGCTTTAAACGATACCATTAACTTTTCGTCTTCCCTTAAGACATAACCGATAGCATCACAATCTGACATAATCAGATTCTTCAACTTACCAGTTATATCTAAAGATTCAGGTTCAACTAGGGCTTTACCATCTATAACAGCCCTAGCAACCTTTCTGTGTCCAACGATAATTAAATGGTCGCAACAGTCTCTAAAAGCATTGATTGTATTCATTACTTTCTCACGAGCTAACGCATAACCTTTACCGAATGTTAAATCAGCAATAGATGCTACTTCATATTCTGCACAAACAGCTTTCTCAGCCCATTCTACAACTTTATCAATAGTATCTATAGCTATGTATTTAAATTCGTGACCTTCCATAGCATCTTTAAGAGTTTGGATTAACTCTTCTCGGTTATTTACTTCTTGCACATAAGCTTCCACCATGTGCGTTCCTTTTTCAGTGTCTATAATCAGACAGTCATCTAACTGTGAGAGCATAGTAGTTTTACCTACTTTAGGTGCTCCATACAGAAGAAGTACTTTCGGATTCAGAGACACTGGTTTGCGTTTCTGTTTCTTTATCACTATTTTCTCCATTTATTAAGGGGTTTACTTTACCGTATTCTTTAGTCATATACGGTGACAACGACTTCCAAATATACGAATAATATGTTCTATCATGCAAGACATTAAATACTTGTGACAACATTAGTCCAGCAATTATATTAGCTGTAAATATTGTATGCTTTGCAGTGCAAGGTAAATCAGGTATATCTTTACTAGATTTCCAGTTAGATAGATAGTTATCATTCCAATAGTCAACTGTGTGAATGTCCATTGACAATGCACCCATACGGCCATCTACTAATACTTTTCTATTACTTAGTCTAGTCCAGTTCATATACACTATTTTACGTATTTCCATATTATCTGGAGCCATCATTGTACATGCTGTGACATTGTCTGTAAAGCCAAATTTAGCATGTTCAATAATTTCTGTTTCGCAACCAAAGTGTTTTACTAAATCTCTAGCTGCCTCTGTTTTAGGTTTACTTAAATAACTTTCTGGATACATTGTTGTACTAAGATTATGCTCTTCTAGTACGTCAAAGTCCCATACGTGAATCTTTTTAAAACCCATCATAGCTGCAGACAGAATAAGCGATGAGCCTACTCCGCCTGCACCTATAACAGTGATTTCCTTAAGATTCTTTTGGTCAATTAAGTCCTTGTTTCTTAAGAATCTGCTCATTGAATGATACCTCCATCAAAATCTACATTAATATCATTTTTGTTACAGAAACTATCTAGAGCAGTTTCAGCATCTATTGCTTGTTGCTCTACTAGTTCAAACTTAGGGCTGCCATATTGCACTTTAAACCATTCTTCACTAGTTTTTTCATAAGCTAAGTATAGTTTGTCGTACTCTTTTTGTAGGCTCCCTTTTAGTTTAGGTTTACTTTTTAATGAAGGATTAACTACAGTCCTTTCATCAAACATAGCAGTTTGTCCCATTAAACCAGTTCTGCTATAATATGTAGGCATTACTTTAACCTGTTCTTTTTCTTGTTTTTCTAAAGAGTTAAGGCATTTCTTAAATAAACCTACAGGTTTACACTCATCGTAATCAATAGTTACATAACCATGTTTTTCTTTAGTCCAATGAACTTTTTGAAAACTATCTAGCCAACTAAATGAGAATGCAAACGGGCTTTTTGTACTTTCATGAGCTACTACTAATGATGGATAACCTACTGTATTAGCACATTCTTTCATATGGTCTCTATCTGTACCACTAAAGAAAGCTCCTCCACCTAGTGTATGATGACTGTGTATAAGACCTTTGTAACATTCTCTAAGCTTAGGATTTTCTTTATAAGCTTTTTGAATCATTTTAAGTTGGTCTTCGCCATCGAACTCTGTTGCTGCAGTACTGCCTAAATCAATAGGATAAAATCCTACAAGTTCCCATTCTGTACACCAGCCATGTTTATCTTCATTTAACTTACTATAAAATCCTACACCAGACCACTCTGTTTTAGGATATAAATTTAGCAAGTGTTGTATTTGTTTATAGATTGAGATTTGCAATCTGCACTGTACTTTTTTCATCTTTTTTGAGCCTCCTTAACTCCTTTTCGTAATATTCTATTTTTACTTGTTTGTTTATGTATTGCATAATATCTAATTGAACAAAGTAATCTCTATTCGCATTATCTATTAAATCTGCAATGTTATCTATATCATTGTTTTCTGTTACATCTATATTATCAACGTATTCAATAAATTCAGTAACAGTGTCCCATAATACAGTTTTGTCTGTTTGTATTAACTTACTAACTTCAGAAAATGACCTATCTTGTATTACGCTATAGTCAGCACTTTCTGAATAAAGAGCATTTTTCCACATTTCTAACTTACTACGCATATCTGATAAAACTTTAACTGCATCACTAAACTCTTGATAATAGTTTGGATTATCTGAATCTCTTGTTAAGTTTATAAGTTTATATCCTCTATCATGATACCTTTCATTTGTTTTAGGTTTATCCATATAAATAAATTGTTGAACGCTAAGAGTATTATTTATATCTTGTTGTAACTCGTCGTAATCTGGATGCCATTCACCTGTAACAGTACAAGAATTAGTTTTATATAAATCATGCAATGTATTAGTATAATATGATGCAAGTATAAATGCTTCATTTATATCAGGACAATCTAGTATCTTTTTTTGTAACCATAAAGCAAGATTATATGTAGCTGTATAATTAAACGTAGTAAACTTTAAAGTTTTAATGTCTTCGTTTAGATATTTACTACCATTTTGTATATGCTGAATAAGTTTTGATATTGGTTCTGATTTATATTCTTTTTTTCTACCTGATGTAAGCAAAAGATTGACATACAAAAGTTCATCAATATTAATTTGTCTTTCTAAATCCCAATAACTTTTATGAATTGGATAATAACCATCTTCATTTTTTACAAAAGCTTCTTTAAGCATACTATCACTATGTATTGGCAATCTCCCTGTATACTCAAAACTTTCAGGTTGATGATGAGGACTTCTATAGTTCCAAGAACTTAAAAATCTTCTTATATGCCATGCAAAACCTGTAAAGTTATAGTTTGTTATAGATGCTCTAATAGGAGCTTCCATAGCTGCAAAGCAAGGATTGCCATGACTAGTATGAGGATGTTGTGCCCCAATAAAACTATCTACAAGTTTACCTTCTAATACACCTTGTTGTTTTGTATAAAACTTAAATATCCATTTATCAAAACCTGTATTCATAACTCTAAGATAATAATCGCCAAGTCTATATATTTTTCTACGCTTTAGCTTAACATCTTTAAACTTAAACCACATTTCTATAGATTCAGCAGGCAATTTAATACCATTAGATACATGTTCTGTTGTATGTTGCATTGCTCTTACAATTTCATAAGTATCATCATCTAACAGTGTATCTACAAACTTTGATACATCTTCTGGTGGTCTTACGAATGAATCTTGGTCATAATCATCAAACTTATCTATTACATCGTCTATTACACCATTATCTCTTGTAAATAACCATGTAAATATTTCTATTAATTGTGTTCTCACTTAGTCTACCTCTACTTTCTCTTTATTTAAAAGAGAGCCTCACATATTCCTTTGCGTTCGTCCACGGGACTTGCCCATGAGGCTCTTCGACTTATAGGACCAGTTATTGGCTCTCTTTTAATTGTTTGTTACCTCTGTTTAGCCACTTTTGTTAGCAGCGTTTGCTATGTTAATAGAATCTCCTGCAGATATAGGAGTGTTTAGTTCTATAGGTTTATCATTATTATTCTCATCTTTAAACTGTATAACAACATTGTTTATTGAGATATTTTCTGCACTCAATACGTCTGCTAATGTTGCGTAGTCTGATACTAATAATGGCATAGGTCTACCTTTAGTAAAACTATCCATATAGAACTTATCGTTATTTGTTTCATTTGACATGTCTTGCCTTATCTATGGTGTTTATTTATTTAAGAGTGAGCCTGATAAGCAACACCATAATTACTTATCAGACCCATTAGAGGCAAACTGGTTTGTTCGCCTAATATTTTGATAACTCCTGCAACTTCCAGCCAGGCAATTTTAAGCACATCGTCATATATAACGCCCCGATAACGATGTCGGTTTAAGTATATGATAGAGTTTTTATACTGTTATCAATTTAATTTTTGGCATACTTAAAGAGTGACCGTACGTTGTCTTTTAAACTCTACTGTTAGGTATGCCAGCCATATTTGATACATATTCTAAGCTCGGTTGCTATTAACAGACGGGAGACTCACTAGAATATGTATCTAATTTTATTCCAAGGTATAACATTATCATGTAGATTTATAAATCCATCAATTAGACCTTGTTTGTACTTCCAAGCGTATCTTACGTTATCGCCACCAAATATAGATTGTTTACCTTCTTGTTTATGTGGTGTCCATAAATATTCTTCGCCTTTTACATTGTTTTCTACATTATATTCGTGTAATCCTTTGTTATGAACTAAGAATATACACTCGCATAATACGTCTTTTTTAATACTATTATCTACTATGCTGTCTATAAGTTTAAACATTTCTACATACTCATCGCCACAACCTTCGTATGCTATAATAGGTGAGTAATTAATGTGTACATCATAACCTGCTTCATAGAATGTATTTATTGCTTCTATTCTATCTACAATACGTGACGTACCAGGTTCTAGCATACTAGACATCTTTTGTGGCATCAAACTAAAACGTATACGCACTTTACGTTGCGGATTATAGTTTAATAGATGTTTATTAACAAATTTAGTCGCTGCTGTACCCATTACTCTTTCACTTTGTACAAAGTAATCAAATAGTTTTTCCCATTCGTGATACTTTGCGTGTAATGCATAGTCTTCGTTACAACTAAAATCGTAAGTATAGTATTTACTATGTGTTTGATTAGCTTCTTTTGGCCATTGTAGACTCATAGCATGTTCATCAATAGCATTTATTAATGCTTCTGTATTTGTAGCTACTGTTGTTATGCCTTGTTTTATATGTCTACGCATATAACAATAACTACATCTGTATAAACAGCCGTGACCAAACGTAGGTGTAATATAATCACTACTACGTCCTGATTCACGTATTTTCATACTTTTACGTTCTACATATTTCATAATACTCCTTAATTTAAAGAGCCGTGCTTACATATACGAAACGATATGTGCGGATGTTTATGGAAGTGTAAACACAGCTCTTGTAAGATTGATGATATAATAGGGCTCAAATAGGGCATAATAATAGTCTAATGCAATAAAAAGGACTAATCGCCATAAGGATAGCGAAACCCCGCTAGTGCTTTAACAGTTAGCTTAACCTATTATATCATCTAATGGATGTTGTACTGGTTTAATATCTAAAGGTGGTATCTCTTTAGTAACATATTTAGCTCTAAGATACACCCTATCAGGTTCATTATCTTCCTCTATATTAAACTTTACACCGAATACTTCTTCAAATGGCAATAAATATTCTTTCCATTGCCTATATTTACGACGATAGATGCACCATTGCATATGTGATTCATCTGTTATTACGCCATCTGTATCAAATTTAGTAACCTTAGGAGGACTCGGTGGGAATCCTCCAGGCTTCTTTATGTGCCGACTCACAGGACGGCCTTTAACATGTATATTATAAAGTATAGCCATAAAATACCTATTATAGCTACACAACTGTAAACTGTTATTATTAATAGCCTATCTTTTTTATCTGCCATATTATATACTCCTTAATAATATTAGAATAATGTTTAATGCTAAGTACATTGCTATTAATACAACTATGCATTCTATTAGTACTGATGCTACTACTTTCATTTATACTCCTTATTTTATGGACTCAGCAATAGCTACTACGTTAACGTAATATCAGAATATATGCCTTTCGCGGCTTTTTAAGTGCATTCTGAGAAGCGGCACTCTCTTTTATTTAGTAACTACTGCTGACTGTTTTGTCCGTTTAATTTACCATATAAGTTCGGCTTCATCTTTACGCATTCTATCCTGAACTTGTTTATCTTTAGCCTTTTGTTCACTAGTATAATCATACTCTTCTCTTGCTACTGATTCACCTTTTGCTTCAGCCTCTATAATATCTAGTTCAGGCTGTGTAAGTTTATCATTAATAAAATTGAATGTGCCTAAGTCTTCAGGTCTCATATTGTTTTCAATATTACTAACTCTAAGTAACAAGTCTTTAAATGAATTAAAAAGTGAATTATAACTA
>MDTC01020964.1_pt1 | contig 15550 bp, 10 predicted proteins | sample 811181 | NCBI WGS metagenome assembly MDTC01 (sample SAMN05326644, study PRJNA326480) | marine metagenome | isolation source: seawater | place: Pacific Ocean: North | collected 2011
CGTGATTTTGTACATGTTAAGGATGTAGTTTCAGCATTTATCGGATGTCTTGATGACCTAGAAAAAAATGGAGGTTCCTCTTTAATTTCAGGAAAGAAATTCAATGTATGTTCCGGAGAATCAATGACGATATTAGATGTGGTTGATGCATTTGGTTCCGCCTCTAATATGACGCCGGAATTAATTTTCGCACCTGCTCGAGATGGAGATATTCTGCATAGCTTAGGGTCATATGCTTCTTTGAAAAAATCGATAGGTTGGGCTCCAGTTGAAGATTTTCATCAGAGATTGAGTGATTTGTTGTTATGAAATTGGTTTCCTAACAAAACGCCTTCTAATGATTTTCATTGCTATACGAATTCCATCGGCAATTGAACCAAGTTTTGAATCTCCGATTCTTCGATCATAGTGAATTGGAACCTCACGAATAACTAATCCATTGTGAGCAGCAGCGGCATACATTTCCGCCTCAATCTCAAATCCGATTGAATTCAATTCCATTTTTTCTATTGCATTTCGGCTTAGAACCCAAAACCCAGTACATAGATCAGAGACATATGTCCCATGAAGAAAAACGGCCAACCATGTAAGCATATGATTGCCAATCCAATTCCTTCTACTCATTGCACCTGATTCTATCCATCCTTTCATTCTAGACCCAATTACTATGTCTACATCATCTTCATCTATTTTTTTGATTAAAGTAGTAATTTCTTCAGGCCTATATGTGCCATCTGCATCCATCATTACTAGAGCTAAATCATTAGAATTCATGAAAATTGAAAATGCTTCTCTCAATCCACGACCCTTTCCTGAACCACTATGTTGTCTGATAATCTCACAATTCAGTTCTGCAGCCAGTTCAATTGTTCCATCAGTGGAACCACCATCTACAACAACAATGCGAGTATCCCATCCTTCGGAAGCAATGTCCTTGAAAGGAATTCGTTCGACAACATTTCTCAGGCCTCTTGCTTCGTCAAGAGTAGGAAGTAGGATTGTAATACCTCGTTGTTTCATTGTGAACACCTCAAATTTCGGATATCTCCAACCAATGTACCCAAACTCCATTTGAATCAATTAAACGATCTCCTCTTCCTGAAATCCCTGTTGGGTTTAGCCAAGCCTCATTGTCGGTATCGGCATTAATCAAGATGGAAACCACGCCATCATCTCCTACATTGACCAATGTACTTACCATTTGTACAGATCCATCAGTTATTCTTTCGATTGTTGTTGAGTTTCCATTACTATATGCAGTAATGGAAACAGTTTGCTCTGCAGGGGCTTCAATTAATGCTGAGACTCTTACCATAGATGATCTCATGCCTCTTGTTGTCTCTATATCCATTGCAATGGAACCATCTGAAAGAAATGAACGACTTTCTGAAACGGGGTACTCTGGCCAATCGTACAAACCAGTCCATGGCGAGGTTCTCCAATCACATCCTGAGTTACATGAATTTTCATCAATTCCGAAAATCATAATTTCTCTAATGGATTCAGGAGTAGGGTTCTCGTGAAATTCCCAAATTCTACTACCCTCTTGATCAGAAATCAGAGACCAATAATTGGAAGTAGCCAATAAGAATCCGACTTCCCCTCTAGGGCTAGTAATTGCGTGAGTAATTCCCATTTCACTCAATCTTTCAAAATCATTGTTCAAAATAGCATTATAGGTTTGAAATTGAATTCTCTCTTCTATTTCGATTAATCCTAAGTTAGGAAAGGCAGTCCTCTGAAGTTCTCCATCTACATCTATTAGATACCCCCACGGTCTATTTTCAACGAAAACAATCGCATCATCCGGGAGCTCTAATGATTGATGGATCATTCGATCCCCATCAGTTCGAACCCATAGTTCAGGATGTTGATGCAATGTTGTGAACCATCCAATTGTTAACAATAACAGAGAAGCACAAATTGCAAATGAACATTGAAGGAAAATTGGTGAAATGTCTGATGGGGAATCAAAGAAATGTTTAGCCTCAATTTCCCCTTCATTTTGTTCGTGAATTTCTTCTTTCTTACTCATCATCCTTAATCTGATTGAAGGCGCTAAACCTAGAGCGCCTAATGCAGCGAGAGGAATATGGAAACCATGCATGGACATACTATACAGAATGTAGGAAACTAGGGTCAGTAGTCCGATCCCAACTATTCCTTCCATTAAATGAATTAGACTTAGAATCCAGAGTAAAAACAACCAAGACAATAGTAACCTTCCTTCTAATGAGTTTCTACTTCTCCATGCTCCCCAAATTGCAAATGGAATCAACGGCCCATTCCATTTAATCAACTCAAAACCTCCTTGCCATCCATATTCTGCAAGAATCGCCACATCTTCCACTCTAGGTGCAAAAACCCCTGCTGCAACGAATAGTGAGACTCCAATTACCAAACTTGACCCTAGAATTACCCTATTTCGATTCGATTCTGTTTCATTACTACTTGCTCTAACAAGTGTTCGTCCTAAAATGAGTAGAATCAGATATATTGCTCCACTAGGATGGATTACACCTGCCGCGGCCACTGAAATCAAAGCCATCGAATCTTGTCGAGCCGATCTTTTTTCAGCATTCATCACCACTAACAGCCCTAGAATCAAACCCAATTGAGATATTACCGAAGGGTAACCTGAATCAATCATCTTCGCAAATAATCCTGCACTCAAGGTCATTGATACCAACATACTTCCACCTGCTCCAAATCTTGCAAAAACACCTGCTAGGCTAGCACAAAGAAGCCCCAAACCGAGATGTCCAATTAGCGAAACTGCGGTAGATGAATCAATTCCAGTAATCGTCATAATTACAGCTGCAGTCGAAGGAAGAGCCGGGGGATATGTCCATTTTCCAATACTTGGAGGAGGTAAATTGGTTGTTCCCGATGATGCTAGGGTATCCGCTAATGTAGCAAATCCAATCCAATCGATTCCAAGTGGTTCTATGAAAAGGAAATGTGGAAGCATCAAACCAATAATTCCGGCACATGATGCAATTAGAATCCAATAATCTGCAGTCGAGAACTCCCACTGTTTATCCTCAGAAGATGTAATTGGTTTCTTCCATTGTTCAGAATCTTCTCTTCTTTGTGCCTTTTCAATTGCAGTTTCCAATCTCTCCCATGGACTCTCAACCTCTCCGCTTTCTTCATTTGGTTGCGTTATTTTCCTAGAAACAATCTCCATCAAACACCAGAGTAACAATACTGGTAGCAACCTAAGTTCGTTGAAAATCAATACACTCCATCCAATTATTCCAAGCATGAGGAATAACGAGATGCTAGGAACAATCAGTAATCGTTGAGCATCTGTTCGTGCAGGGTCTAGATGACTCAGAAATCTATCTGCCATCCATAGACATGGCGCAAGTAATAGGATAATCGCAGACAATTGTCTGAGAAATTCTACTCCCAACTCCATGGTCCCACTCAGATTGAAAACTGATGAGGACCCTCATAGCGGATTCCCTCCTCGGATGGTTCATGGTGAGGTGGGATAGTGAATCATATCATCCCGTCGTAATATTCCCTGATGAACCGAAGGTACTCGATTTGTCTGGTTCAGAAGACTATGGTTCTGGGAACGAAATGTGGACAATCGGAAAATACGATGAAGTGAGGTCGATTTACACTTCTGATTTGTTTAGTGATGGAAGAACAGTACATGTTGGATTGGATTTAGGCGGACCAGTTGGAACTCCTGTGTATGCATTCTTTGGAGGAATTGTACATGCCTCTGGATTTAATTCTAAATTGGGCGATTATGGTCATACTATTGTTACTAAACATAGAATTGATGGGCAGGATATCTGGGCATTGTTTGGACATTTAGATGCGGAATCCACAGCATCGCTTCGTCCTGGTGATTCAATAATTTCTGGACAATTGATTGGTAGATTTGGAACAGAAAATGAGAATGGAGGTTGGCCTCCACATGTTCACATCCAACTAAGTCTAATCGAACCTAAAGGGCATGATCTCCCTGGAGTTGTACATCCTGATGACCGTAAATGGGCCCTTTCGGTTTTCCCTGATCCAAGATTGGTTCTAGGTCCTATTTATTGATCCATCGGGATATCGCCCAGATGTTCTTTGAGGTCATTGATTGGCCCAATACTGGTGGGATCCTTTTCCCGTAGAAGTGCTGATGCAATCGATAACCAGTCACTCATATGGGCCCCATGTAGAATACATTCCGCTAGAGACTCTCCTTGGCAATCAAGAATTGTTGTAGGGACATCATTCAATGTTTCAAGTGTCCACTCAGTTCTAAGTCCAATTCGTTCATCCATTCCGTCCCAAACAAAAATAATCAGATGTGCTCCAGATCTCATATTTTCATCCCCCCATGCAACGATTTCGTTGTGGTGAAGTTCAGGAAGGATTGAGGAAGTCGCCAGAATTCCGGAGTTCTCATTGAATTGAGTCCTGCATCTGTAACCAATTGTTCCTAGTGATGGTGCAGACATAATTTGAATTCGTTTTCCATCGATTTCTTCAGCAATTGATACGATATTTCCATCACCGTTAATGATATCTAGGAGTTTGGATGATTTCTCTAGTCGGTCTAGGATTCCTTCAATTTCTTCATTATTCTTGCTTGGTAGAAGCCCCATTGACCAACAAATATTCAGTTGAGTCCCGAAGATATGTCCTATTGCACTTCTAGGTGGTTGTCCACCAGGAACCTCAATCCAAATTGATTCTTCATTCGTTTCAAGAATCTCTTGAAGTCTTCCACCCGAGGAGATTCCAATTACTGTCCCTCCTTCTTGAATGGCCAAATTAACTCCGTGCAGAGTTTCTTCAGTATTTCCTGAATAGGATGTAGCTAACACCAACCATTCAGGCCCCCACCATGAAGGGAGGCCGTAGTCCTTCCAACTAACAAATGGCAGCCCTCCTTCTAGATTTGAGATATCGGATAGCAACATCCCTCCCGCCCCTGAACCACCTACCCCAAGGCAAAGGATTCCTGACCAATCATTTTCATCATTCAATTTGAGGTCTTGAGTCAAGGCATTTCTCAAAGCGATTGGGAATTTTCGAGTCCATCCAATCATATCTGAATGATCTAATTTTTCTGCCATTTCCTTCATTTTAGAATCTGTTTCCAAATTATTCACCCCCTTGTTCTCCCCTTGTTCTAGGCATGCATGTCCATTCCCCCTCTATCAAACAGATGCGGACTCTAGAGTCTTCGGGGCCGATATCGTAGGAACTAGACAAGGTCCTAACTGTGAAATCATTAGGATCAAGAATTTCGACTGCTGAATCATCTCTCCGAAGAATCTCTACGACACAATGGTCTTTCTTTTGAGATACAACGATACATTTCTCAAGATCTCTCCATGTTGCTCCAGTTCGTTCATATCTATCCATTGCTAGCAGGATTGGGCCATCTTTTTGCCATGTATCAATTCGCCATAATCTCTTTCTGAAACGAATAATATCTCCTATACCATAAGCAGGTTTCCTGTACAGTAATGTTAGCCTCGTGATGTCTACTCCATCCTTATGGCCTACAGTAGTGGATGTTTCTTTGGTCTGACCTCCATGAGCATTTACCAATTTTCTACCCCACATTCTAGCCATTGACTTGGAACCCAATTGTAAATCCCATCCTCCTGTAACTGGTCCTTCTTTTGTAATGAAGAACATTGGATCTTCTGGCATATCTTCCATCATATGGTCGAGAGATTCTCTCAATTCTTTCACTTCTTTTTCTTCTAGTCTCCGTCCTGCAGATCGAAGTTGCATGACTGCTTCGAAGTATGCTCCCGCTTTACGCGTACAGGTTTGACATACTCCATTTGAAGTTTGAAGTAATGATTCATGATGATCATCAAAATCAATTCCTTGGATGTCACCTTTCACATCCATTGTTAGTTTAGTCGTTCGATCATCGATTATTTCTGCATGGAGTTCTAAATCTAGGTTTTTGGCATCTGGATGAACTGTAAGAGATTCCATTGCCCTATGTTGCATTAATTCATCATGGCCCATTCTTCCAAAACGTCCATCAACAAGAATCATCTCACATTTTGGACATCTTGTTTGTTGTATTCTTTCAGGAAATTCTGAAAGATGGTTTCTAGCGCGAAAACATGTCTCGCAAAGGCGCTCATCAGTAAGAGGAGGCGGGTCACCGCAAGCCACACAGAAAGGATTGCCTTGCGTCACGCCTCGCACCTCATGCTGAACGGGTCCCCCGTCCGACTTCAAGCGATTGGTCATCATTCTTCTTCTGTTGCGCCATCAAGACTACGATTTTTCTCTCGTCTTGCATTTGCTTCTAATGCCGCAGTTAACCTTTCTTCGACTAACTTTAATCGTCTGGAGGTATGTATTGAATGTCCAATTAGTAAGGCAATAAGTGCAAGATATGCAGTGGCTAGGGCAATCATGTCGTTCATGTGTTTTCCTCCATTTTTGTGAGTAATTTCTCAAGTTCTTCTTCTGTTTTCAATAATCGAAAAGTCATGATTGCTTGGCCAACAAACAAAATTTGCATAGAAACTGCTCCAATCATCCAAATCAATAGAATAGAGGAATCTACCCCGCTATCTTCTGCTCCTCCTCCAATTAGTGGACCAGGGTGTCGTTCTTGCCACCATCTAGTGGCCATGTAGGTCAGTGGGACAAGTCCAAAACCGAAAATTCCCACAGATGAAAGAGTGTCTCTATGCTGTTCTGTATCTTCAGAATTCATTTCCCCTAAAGCTACGAAAAGAGCGATACCTCCCAAGATTGCAAAAGTGTTCAGCCTGACATCTTGGAAGTCCCAAGGAACACCCCACTCGGCAGCACCCCAAATCGGTCCTGAAATCAATACTCCCAATGAATAGAGTAGCCCAAGTTGGGCGCCTGTGATAGCAAATCGCCATCCAGTGTTAGAACGTTTGAGATACCATGCGAGTGAACCCCCAAACAAGAGTGCGAAACCTGAGAATGAAACCCATGCAAATGGAACATGAATGAAGAGAATCCTATATGACTCTGGAGCGTTCCAATCTGATCCCATACTTGGTGCTTCTACTAAAGCCATCCAAATCGTTACCATGAGGCCAAGAAGCCCCATACATAGTAGCCCCGGAGCAACCATGCGTGATGCGTTCATACACCCTCCACTGGCAATCGATGTTTCAATCATCGTATTCTCTTATTCATGAAGGGCCCATGCGAGCAAGAATAATCCAATGTTAGTTGCGAATGCTATGATTACGCCAGTCCATGCTTCCCTCATTGCTTCTAATGCAACTGCTTCTACTGCACTACATAATGTAAGAAGTACCCAAGCAAATGGGATCATGAGGAGAACCATCAGTCCAGGTCGTTGTCCTGAGCCGAAACGATGATGGATTAATCCAGACACAGCACTAACATCTTTCATTGTAGCTGGAATGATTAGAGTCAATACATATCCTTGAAAATTTTCTGGCATAGGAAATAGTACCAATAGTCCGATTAATCCCAAAATGAATGGAACGAGACTCATGGATGCAATAGTAACTTCAAGCCCGAGTGAACCCTGTTTCGAAACTTTCCAAATACTCCCCATTTCGCGTTGGTCTAGCCGATCTATCAATGCGGGTCTTACCAATGCGGAAATCATTGCAGGTGAAAGTGCTAGTGCAGCCAATCCTAGATTTGGTATATTTGCATCAATCAACCCACTACCTAGCAGTATTCCAAATGCTATGATTCCAGGAATCCATCTAGCAGAAGGAGTAGCCATTTCTCGAATATCAAGGCGAAAGTTCCATCGTAAAATGGACGCATTCCTCTCAACTTTTGATGCCCTAATAGGTCGGTGTTGGTTTCCAATTGACGTACTTCTTTGAATGTGAATATCACCATGTATTGTTGTTTCAGATTCTTTATTTTGAAGAGATTCGATAATTGGGTCATGTGTTGCAATAATGATTGAATGTCCGGCATCTTTGAGTCTTTGAATGGAGGAGATTAGAGTTTCCATTCCCTTTTCATCCAACCCTACTGATGGTTCATCGAGTAGTATTGGAATAGGTTCCAGACTTGTATCCCCTATTGCGATGGCACTTGCAACCTCCAACCTACGTCTTAGCCCTCCTGAGAGGTTTGCAACCCTATCATGTCGTCTGTGATCCAACCCCCATTCTGCTAGAGTATCTGTTTCTGCTTCTTCTGTGAATTTTCTACCATTCAAACTTAGAGCGGTCCGAAGATGTTCTTCAACTGTAGAACAGGGAGTACTTCCTGCGGATTGTGGGCACCATCCAATTATTCCACCCGACATTGCGTGTCTTCCATCAGAATCTCTGATTATTTTTCCACCGTGTACTAGTTCCCCGCTGCTCAGAGGATGTAGCCCTGCTAATGATTGTAATAAGGTGGATTTCCCTCCTCCATTCGGACCAGTCAACAAGATTAATTCATTCGAATGAACTTTGAAATCAAGATTTTCCAAGACCCGATTTCGTCCACGAAGAACTGAAGCACCCTCCAGACTTAGGAGGGGGTCTTGTCCATCCATGCCATTGCATTCAGGACCTTGACTTGATTCTCTCGGAAGGAAATCTACCAAAGAATCCTTCTGTTTCATCGTTTAGGACATGTTGGGGGAGAGTGTTTGTCGCAGCCATTGACGGTTTTGCAATTGACTGTTGGAGATTCAGTTTGGCTCCTCCTTTTTTTGGCGGCTGCCATTGGTCCTTACGTCCAATCTGTAAGGTCGCAGACTCCGGTTTCCCTTGCGACAGTTTTGTCGTTGATGCTCGTGTCTACTCTACAGTTTGCTCATGCTTTTGTTGGCGATTTGTTTGCTTCTGAATTTGATCCCGTTCTGTTTGGTGCATTAATTCCGCAACTTGCTACTGAACCAACTCATATCCATCGAATGATTACAGCAGGTTGGCTTCATGGTGGGGCAATGCATGTTGTCGGAAATGTTCTGGTAATTGCATTAGTGGGTCTTCCATTGGAAGGTCGTTTGGGAGCTAGACGATGGATGGCAGTCTATATTCTCGGTTTGATAGGGGGGAATCTTGCATGGTGGGGAAGCCACATGTCTTCTTGGATTCCTGCATTAGGTGCATCAGGAGCTTGCTTTGGTCTTCTTGGAGCATATTTGGCTTGCTGGCCAAATGACCGAATCGCTTTTCCCTTAATTTTCTTGATTAGGGAGTGGCCAGTAGGCCTTGTTGCAGTGGTTAGATTAGGTTTCGAAGTCTACTATGTATACGGAACTCAATCTGGTTCCATGGGTTCTACTAATGTTGCACATTTAGCACACATTGGTGGTTTCTTCCTTTGTTTCGCACTTGGGCGAGTGATTGCCAAAGGCGCCCCAATCGAACTTGATGATTCCAGCACTAGTCCATATTCAATGGGCAGCGCATCCACACCGAAGATTTCCAACTTGGATTCCACACATCCTTGGACAGGTTCCGAATATCCTTTGGACGATAAAGCGAATAGAGTGATGGAGAGACTCATGGAAGAGGGCGATGAATTCGAAACTCGAGTAGCTTGGTTGGAAGAATTGATTGAAGTAGCATCTTGTCCAATTTGTGATTCATTAATTCAAATGGATAAGGGGGGGCATACACTTCAGTGTTCTACTCGTAAAGACCATATTCATTGGCCATAGGCGTTATTTTGATACCAAGACGGATGTGCCTTATAGCGAGAATGCTTTTCCAAGGAACGGTGACAGTGTGAGCAATGTACGCGCATCGAACATCATCATGTTCGCGTTACTCATTTTTTCTGGTTTTGCTCAAGCCACCGACGCTCTACAGACTGAGACTCTAGAGGTGCAGTATCCTCCAATTATCGAAGGGCTCCCTTCGTTAATGTGTGGAGAGGAGATTTGCCCCCTCAAGGACCGTTTTCATTATGAAATTCCAGAAGATGTAATTCCTCCAGTTGAGGAGAATGGTTGGTGGTTTTCTTATGGTCCTGATCGAGATTCTAATGGCATGGATGATCGTTTACAGAGAATAATTTCCTCAGAATATGAATCACAATCTCCTTCATCGGTAGTTGGCCCAGATGGCCGTTTAACCATAGCCGTAGTAATCGATTATGCTTGGCATCCTTCATCTAGTGAGATTTCCCAATTAAATGAAGTCTTAAGCAATCATAATTGGATTGGAACTGAAGGAGGAGCATGGTTTCAGATATTGGAATCGATAGATTCGATTACTGTAGACAAGGTGCCGGTATCAGCATTACTTGACATCTGGAAATTACCTGGAGTAGTGGTTCTTGAGCAACAGAATGTTATGGTTCCATTCTTGGATGTCTCTGTACCTTCAATGCATGTTAGTTCGGGTGGAACCACTTCACCTTCCGCCCATCAGATGGATCCTCCATTGAGGGGAGACGATGTTGTGATTGCAATTCTCGATACAGGAGTAGATAATGAACATCGTTCATTGAATGATTTTGATGATGAGGACGATGAACCAGATAGTGATGCTTTTTCTTATGATGATCACAAATTCGTTTGTGGTTTTGATGCGACAGCAGTAGCCGGCAGTAATCCAAATGAATGCGATGACCCTGACGATGGAGCAGGTCATGGGACTCATGTTGCAGGTACAGCATTAGGGACAGGTAGTTCAAATCGACAACATGTAGGAGTCGCCCCTGGTGCTTATTTGGTTGATGTAAAGGTACTTACTGATGCAGGTGGAACAAATAGCCAGACTTCCATAAATGGTCTTCAGTGGACCATTAATAATCGCGATACAGACTGGGAAGGTAATCAATCTGGTATTGATATTGCATCAATGTCGTTAGGATCTGTTTCCTCACCAAATAGTGATGATACTGGTGATAATGGTTCATCTGCAGAAGCTCGTTTGGTGAACAATGCAAGCAGTAATGGGATTGTAATGGTCTGCGCTATGGGGAATGATGGTCGTCAACGAGTTCCTTCTCCAGCAAGTGCTGATGCTTGCATTTCTGTTGCAGCAATTGATGATAAAAATTCCATAGACCGTGCGGACGATTCAATTGCAGATTATTCAAATTGGGGTCCAAGGGATGATGATCTTGACGATGATGAATTAGATGAACTCAAACCTGATGTTTCCGCCCCTGGTTCAGATATTATTGCACCTCAACATGCTTCTGGTTCAAATCCAATAATCGATTCTCCTGCAGATAATGATTACACTGAGATGAGTGGAACTAGTATGGCTACCCCTCATGTTTCAGGTTTAATCGCATTGATGTTACAAGATTCTTCAAATTTGGATCCTGAAGAAATAAAGGAACTTTTGCAATCAAAATCCGAAGTAATGGGGAGCCCTTATGATTCTGATATTCACCCGATATGGAATGAAAAATATGGTTATGGAATGGTAGATGCAGCCCTAATTTTTGATTTCAGTTCTTCGGGGGGTGGCAGTTTAGATCCCGATGAACCAGTTGATCCAAATGGTTGGTTTATGTTTCAGACTCCTTCGGCAAATGCATTCCTTACTTCTGGCCTATCGACAGCAGTTAGGGGTAATTTAACTGATAAAGCGCCGGAAGGCGTGGATTCTGTAGAATATCAATTGAGGTACAGAACTTGTGCAAGCCCTGGGGGTTGTCATAAACAAGTTGAAGGCCAAAATGGTCAAGTTAATATTAACGAGAATGACGAGTTCTTCATTACATTAGATATTTCAGAAGATATGCATAAAACTCCAGATATCTATATCGATGATTATTATAGTGAATTAAAGATAGTAGCTAGAGTTTTTGACAGTGAAACCAACACTTATGGCGAAAATAAATCCCGACTTTTTGACCTGGGGTGGTATGAATTAGCACTCGAAACACCTACTGGAATTTCTTCAGTGAGTGGTGATGTAGAAGTAACAGGATTCCGCTCAGGTTATGGAGACCATGAACTACAATACCGAGTTGGAAATAATGAATGGAAAACAGGACTTCAATTTGTAGACATTGGAGAACACGAGGAAGACGAGGAATGGACCTGGTATTGGAATACACTTGAGGAAGAAAATGGAGTAAGGATTACTCCAGATGGACAGTATAGTTTCGCAGTTAGAATTGTTGGAGAGAACGATTTCGTTACGAAAGAAATCCGTAGAGATATTGTTGTAGACAATGATCCTCCTGCTGCTGAACTTGAGATGGAACAATCGTTGTCCTTTACGATTAATGGATTACTTCGAGATCAAGCATATGTTGGTAGCGATATTGGAGTTAGAGGCGTTGTGCGAAATATTGGAGATAAGATTGCCGAAGATGTACCTATAGAATTGAGGGTTGATGGTGCACTAAAATACGAATTAACAGTGGCGCGAGTTCAACCAGGCTCAGCTGTTAATGTCGAAATGTTTTGGGCTCCTATGGATTCTGGAACTCCTACAATTGAGATGTTGATTGATCCTGCAAATACACTATCCAATGAAGATAATGTATACGGGAATATAGTTTCGTCAACATATACAATATTGGATAGGCCCAATGGTGTTGACTTGAATCTAATTGATGGAATAGTTCAAACGTCTCCAGACATGCCTCGTGCAAATGAAGAATTTGAACTAATGATCCCCGTAGAGAATATTGGTAGTGAAACTGCTACGTCAGTTCAATTCACAGTTGAGGTTGAAACTGAATTAGGATGGTTAGAATACAGCAATTTTACAGAATCAATTATTGTTGGTGGTGGTATAACCAATGTTCCAATTTCTTTGATTTCTAACGATTCATCAATTCTACATGTTCGAGTTAAAGCTACACCTGCATTAGATTTAGATTGGGATAATAATGAACAAACATATAGCATTCCAATGGTAAATGCAACTTTAGGTGCGTCTAGATCGATATCTAATCTTGGAGATACAGAAATTGCATTGGATTTTGTTTTAACTGGGAGTGAGGGACATCTAATCAGTGTCGATGACCAGTCAATTCGAATCCACAGGGTGTCTCCTCAATTGAATATTCAGACATGTCGCGTGGATTTCGAAGAACGATGGGCAGGTTCGATATCTACAACTTCTGTTGGGGACGGTTTGACTCACGTTGTTTGGACTGGGCAAAAACTCGATGATTTTGGTTTCTATCGTACACATTTGTTGTATACAACCATTGACGAATCCTGCCAGTCTCCACCTACCATTGACTTGATGGAACCATTATTATCGTCAGAAGGGACTTATTTTGGCATAGATATCGATGTTCTTGATGATACGGTGGCAATTGCAGGATATTATCGTGATATTTTTGCATCTGGAGCATATACTGATACTACCTCTGTCTTCACGATTCATTCCACTTCGTCATTCGATAATTCATCTTGGATTCTATCTAATCCTGTAATCTCAAATGTGATGATTGATCATACCTCTGTTGCCCCGGTTGATATCGAAATTGGAGAGGAATACACGCATTTGTTATACACACATAGTGAAACACTCCCCTCTGGTTCTATCATTGATGCAATTTGGTATGCACATGGAGATATAGGGAACAAGAATTGGCTTTTCCGTACTGATGTTGTAGAGGATGGAGCAAATCCTACTTTGTTAGTCACTTCTGATGATGGCGAAGATCATGTTTTCACTGCTTGGACCATAGGAGATGGATATTCAATGGAACTTATTCTTTCAGAATCCGATTCTTCCCTTGAAGAACAGAATCAGACAAGCATCTCAACACCAGGAATTAGCCATATTTCTCTTATTGAAATGAATGAGAAGGTATTGGTAATAATGGATGCAGTGGGCACTAACAATCAGCCTTTGGTTGGAATTGGAGTAATTGATGAAAATATTGGGATAGGAATCCGATTAAGCCCTGGTCAACTGTTAGATGCACAATATAGTGAAGAAAATGAAGAATTAGTTGTTTTAATCGAAGTTCTGGGTCAAGTCCGCTTACGGCCACTTGTTTTCGATCAATCATTAGAGCAATCTTCTGGAAATCCATTTGATTGGATTAGAGTCATGCTTGGGGTTGATGAAAACACATGGCGAACCATTTCCTTGTTGGGTGGTGTAGCATGTATTGCTGCCAATATCCTTCTTGGATTGATTCTAGTAGTTCGTAGAAGAAGGTCTTCTAGAACGAAAGTAAAGGTTGCATTAGTTTCCGTAGATGAGTACGATGATGATGGAATTGAGATGCTTCCAGATGTGCCAATTGTTGTTTCTACACCCGAAAGCGAACCAGAAGAGATAGAATCTCAAGTTTCAACTTTTATTGAGCCAGAAATTGAGCCAACTGAAGAACCGAAAGATACTGAAGAGTCTCCAAATCCTAGACAAGAGCGAAGACGAAAGCGTCAGCAAGTTCAAGCTCTCGAGGATATTGGTGATTTACCTCTCCCTCCTCCACCAGGTTCTGCTTCGTTAACAGATTTACCACCCCCTCCAGGTTCCCCACAACTAGGTGATTTACCACCTCCACCGGGTTCTCCAGAATTAGGTGCTTTACCCCCACCTCCTACTCCTTCTTCTCTTGGAATGATGGATCGTGAGGTATCATGTCCATCATGTTCTGCAGTTTTCACTTTACGAGATTCTAGTTTGACATCGGTCTCTTGTCCAGTTTGTGATGAGAAATTTGAGGTTTGATTTTATGTGTGGCATCATTGGTTACATCGGTAATCAACAAGCAGCTCCGTTCCTTTTGGAGGGTTTACGTCGTCTAGAATATCGAGGATATGATTCATCTGGATTCGCTATTCGAAATGGTGATGTATCTGTTTTCAAGCGAATTGGAAAAGTATCTGATTTAGAGACAATGCTTCCAAAGAGAATTGAGGGGAAGTGCGGAATTGCTCACACTCGATGGGCCACTCATGGTGGTGTTACTGATGCAAATGCTCATCCTCATTGTTCTTCAGACGGCAAGATTGCCTTAGTTCACAATGGAATCATTGAGAATGCTCGTTCTCTACGGAATCGATTGGAAAAAGAGGGCATAAAACTCCTTTCTGAAACTGATTCAGAGGTGTTGGTTCATTTAATTCATCGTGAGGTAAAAAACGGCGCTAAACCATTGACTGCAGTGCGCCGTACATTGAAACGCGCACGAGGAACTTGGGGTGTTTGCGTCATTTTTGAAGAACATGATATGATCATCTGTGCTCGCAATGGTTCACCATTAGTAATTGGTCTCGGAGATGGTGAAAACTGGATAGCAAGTGACACTTTGCCTCTACAAACTCTGACTCAACAAGTGATTCGATTGGATGATGGTGATTTAGCTGTCGTCACATCCGAAGGGGTCCAGACGAGTCGATTAGACGGCCGATTTACGGATTCGGAGGTGACTACTCTCGACGACGATTGGGGTGAAGCAGAATTAGGCGATTTCCCTCACTTCATGCTCAAAGAAATATACGAACAGCCAGAGGCTCTTCGCCAATGTCTTACAGGGCGATTGGCATTAAGTGATGGCAATGCTCGTTTAGGCGGCTTTGATTTTTCATCAAAAAAATTGCAAAAAATTCCTCATGTTCGGTTATTGGGATGTGGTACGGCTTTGCATGCTGCGCAAGTGGGCCGCCTCTTGATTGAAGAGTTGGCAA
>MDTC01107036.1_pt1 | contig 15550 bp, 12 predicted proteins | sample 811181 | NCBI WGS metagenome assembly MDTC01 (sample SAMN05326644, study PRJNA326480) | marine metagenome | isolation source: seawater | place: Pacific Ocean: North | collected 2011
ATCATCAATATGTGATTTAAGTATTGCTCTACAAGTTGACACCAACCACCTATTCTGTTTTTAGTATATTAGATTTATATTTTGATATCTGAGGATATCGATTGTATCCTTTTTCTTTTTTCTGATTATATGATTAAATATTATCAAATGAAAAAAGCCACTGTTTTCTTATTATTTTTTCTATTAAAAGGTTTTGTTTTTAGTCAAAAAATTAGTCCTGAATTTGTGTTGCCTATAGAAGGTGTTAATTATTACAGTATATATTTAACTATTGAGGATTTAAAATTATCTGAATCCAAAGATACGTCCTTAACCATTGATGAGTTAAAGAAAATCAAGTGTAAGAAAAGAGAAGGTGGGTATGACCACTTTGCCATTGCTTTACCTGAAAAAAGTCCATATTATGGAATCTATTATACATTAAAAAGAGAAGATAGATGGAGAATTGGTTGGGGAAGAAGTATAAATACCCGTATAAGTGAAAAAATTAATACTATATACATCAACAACATAGGAGAACTGGTTTTTGGTATGGTAGGAGATAATGGGAATACTTTTATTATAATTGTATCAAAAATAAGTGAAAATACATACAGTACAATTATCAGAGAAACCAATAAAAAAGAAAAAGTAAAAATCTATTTTAGTGAAAATTCAGAATTAAGAAGGGAGAACCATAAACCTAAGTAGGCGTAACCATTGATTTAGGCCTTGCTGTTTTCATCAAAATAGTTACCAAGTATTTTATTTGATTCTTAATTAAACCGTGATAAACGTCATAACAACTCATTTTTTAAGCTGGAATTTATATTATTAAAAACAATCTGAGATTTCTTTTTTTCTTGACAGAGGTACTGATTAAACTCTGTTATTCTTTGTGCATCTTTTTTAAACTTTTCATTGCCCCAATCCGGGAACAGAGCCAATATAGTTTTATCATCATCCCACTTATCTACATTCCACTTGGCATAATCTAGAAGTTCCTGCAAAATAACCCTAACATATTTAACACCTTTATTTTTGGACGCTGCATCTGATTTTATAATGCTTATTATTTCCTTGGTATTTCTTGAAATAGCATTTAAAGTATCTTTGAAATAGCAATTTTTGATTTGCTTATAGTATTCTCTTATTTCCTCTTTTCTGCTTTTCATCTTAATTAAAAGATAAATAAAATTAAAAGTTTGAATTTAATCAATAATCATTTTATTGGTTTTACAACATATGTAACATGACTTATTGTTACATAGAATTATATTTAAAATCTTGTATAACCGCTAAAAGTAATATGGTCTACTATTTTGTAATCATATGAAATATATTCAAGAAGAAGTACTGTTAATGAGTAAGAACCTTGAGGAGGATATGTGCACCAACCAGTTTTTGATATGTCATAATAATAAGTACTAGCATCTAAGGGTTCTAACTTTCTTTCAAACAAATTATAACCGTTTATATTTCCTCCACTGTAAGGATAATTAGTAGCCCATAAAGCAATTTTTAAAGTTCCTGTTCGGCCTCTGGTATTTTGATTTTGAATTTTATCACCATAAATAGTGACATAATTATCATCAATTTTATAACCCCAGTTCCCATATAAATTTTGTGAACTAATTTCATTATAAAAAGTGATAAGGATTAGTAACAATAAATTTTTCACATAGTAAAGTTTAACTTTAAATTACAAAAATTAATTTTTAAAAATTGAGATCTATCAAAATTATTTCATCTTTTGAAATGAGAAATATAGCTTAAAATTTAGTCGTCAGTAAAAAAATATTTTGTTTGATTACAATTTAAAAATTTAGTTTTTTATTCAAAAAAATATTAGTTGATTATAAAGATTACCCTAATCATAGTATTTATTACTACTTGCTAATTGTTACTTTTGTAACTTTAAAATAGTATAAAATGACCCGATTAGAAAAAATTAAAACTTGGTATAGTTCACTTAAAGGCTTGAGAAAAATTGGAGTTATTATGACTGCAATTATGATTGTTCTTTACCTTTTTGGGCCATTACTAAAAGCAATACTAGCTGCTGTAAAATAATATTCATGGATTTAATAACATCAATAAAATTATTAATCTCAGGGGTAATTATAGGAACCATTCTTTTTCAAACTACTCTTTCAGCACCAATCGTGTTTAAGTTTTTAAACCCCGACCAATCTAAAATATACATCAGAAAAATATTTCCCAAAATATTCAGTTTGATATTTCTTTTAGGAGTTGGATTTTTATCTCTTCATTTTTTAGCTATTGACCAACCTTCAATTAGTCTTATTTCTGCTGTAACAACTGTGTCTTTTTCAACGATATGTTATTTAATGATACCTGCTACTAATAAAGCTAGAGATGAAGGAAATGACAAAAAATTTAAACTACTTCACAGATTGAGTGTCATACTTACTATGATTGTCTTTTTTTTAAATATAATTTGGGTATTTATTTAGAGCTAATCTTTATAATTGTTTTCTTCTAACCTTTGCTTGATAATTTCTAAATGCTCCTGCTTTTTTGCTCTTCTCATCTTCTTAGCCGAAGCTGTGAAATACCTGTGCTGAGTTAAAAACTTAACCTGAATCTCATCCCATAAACGATCACTTTTTATCTTACCATGATCTCTAAGCTCTCTTCTTAAAGTATCTGCAATCTCAAAAAAGTCATCTCTTCCTAAATAATCTAAATCAGCATCGCAAATGATTTCTTCTAATTTGGTTTTAGGCTCATGAGGTATTATAGTAGCATAAATTAGTTTTTTTACTACCTCAATCTGTTCGTCAGTATACCCATACTTAGGGAGAATTTCTTCAGCTAAACGTGCACCAACAGGCTCATTGCTATCATACTGTTCAACAAAGCCAGCATCATGATAAGTAGCAGCAGATTTTAGAACAAAAATATCGTCATCCAAAACTCCCTCCATAATGGCTATTCTTTCAACCGCTCTAACAACATCGTAAGTGTGATGAATACCATGGTAATGTAAATTTTCAGGGAGGCCCTTCTTCAACACCTTCATAATGTGACGCTCGGCCTTCTTATAATTAATACTACTGTAAAGATGTAAATCTACATATTCTCTAAACTTATTATTTGGGGTAATTCCCTTTGATTTTTGAGATAAATGAGGTTTGATTCCCTCTACATAATACATTTTAACATTCCCCGTATTTTTGGTGGGTATCACCCCTCTGTTTGTACATTTAAAGTAAGGAGAAATATGTTCAAAGGTAGATTCAGAAATATTCACCTTCCATGTATCTCCACTTGTTTCCATTCGTTGAGCAATATTTACTGTACTCCCCCAAATATCATATGCAATTCTCTTGGAACCAATTACTCCTGCAATAACGTCTCCCGTGTGAATACCTATTCTCACTTCCCAAAAACCTTCCCCATTTTTGATTGATTCTTTCTTCATCTTTTCCATTAGTTGTTGTATTTCTAAAGCAGCCAAAACACAATTAATTGGATTTTCTTTATCTCTTAGAGGTAGCCCACCTACAGCCATATAGGCATCTCCCATAGTTTTGATTTTTTCAATTTGATACTTTTCAATAATCTTATCAAATTCTCGGAACAAATTATCTAGACTCTTTACCAATTTAGTAGGATCCATTGTTTCGGCAACCTTACTAAAATCCTTAATATCGGTAAACATCACAGTTACTCTTCGATATTGCCTTGTTCTAGCTACCCCTTTGTTTTTAAGCTCATCTGCCGTTTCTGATGGAAGAATATTTAATAAAAGTTGATCTGCCTTTTCTTTTTCTTTTTCAATTTTACGATTTTGTTGTTCAATTTGATTTTTTTGCTTGGTGATAGTTTTGGTTCTTCTTTCTACTAAAAAAGCTAATCTTCTTTGCTGTCTTTTTATTGCCTTAACTCTTAATATGTAACCCAACCACACTAATAAAAATATAACAATGGCTAAGCCCACATAAAATTCCCAAGTTTCCCAAATTGGTGGAGATACTATAATTACAATTTGACGTGGCTCAGACCAAATTCCATCAATATTAGAAATCCATACATTAAAAATATATTCTCCAGCTGATAAATTAGAGTAATTAATTGTATTAGTGTGCTTTAAGATTAGTGGATCTTCATAAAGCCCTTTTAAAAGGATTTTATATTGATTTCCTTTAGGATCTGAATAATGAAGTCCCTTAAAGGTAAAAGCTAAATCATTTTGAGAAAAATTAAGTAAAATAGTATCAACCATATAGGGCAGTTGATCTCCTAAATAATTTTCAAACTTTCCCTCATTTAACCATTCAATTTCTGTAATTAAAGGCTTGGGCGGTATCTTGTTAATCTTTATGTCTTTTGGATTGAAATAATTAAAGCCATTAATACCTCCAAAATATATTCTTCCAGACTTACTTTGATAAAAAGCATTGTTGTTGAATTCATTACTCTGTAAACCGTTTCCCTCGTTAAATTTTCTAAACTCCTTTGTTTTTGGATTAAATTTAGAAATCCCAAAAATGGTACTTACCCATATATCTCCGCTTTTATCAATCACTAAACCATAAGTAGTATTGTTGGACAATCCGTCAGCTTCTGTGTAAAATTCAAAAAATTCAGTTGTTGGATTAAGTTTATTAAATCCTCCGCCAAGTGTTCCTAGCCAAAGATTTTTTTCACCGTCTTCACAAATTGATAAAACTCCAGTGCTACTAATAGAGTTTTCAGTTTCGTGGGGCATATATTGTTTTAAATCATATGAATTGCTATTAAAGTCAGAACTAGTTTTAGATAATCTACATAATCCAGCCCCATCAAAACCTAACCATGTGAAATTTGAAGTAAATACTACTCTTCTACATGGCGCATCAGGAAAGTTTATAGATGAATCTAGTTGATAGCTAAACTTAAAATGCTTTCCATTTGATAAATTAAAGACATAAACCCCATTTTTAGTAGCCGCCCAAAGTTCATTAGCATTGTTAATATTGATATCATAAACTGGCTGATTTAAATCCTTAATCAGTGGTTTAAACCTTTTGAAAAATCCAGTAGAATAATCTTCATTAACATTAAAATTATAAATGCCCGAATTTGTTCCTACCCAACATTGGTTATTTTTGTCAACACATATGTCCCAAATATCATTATTGCTTGATAAAAGTTTATTTTCCGATGAAAAAGGAAAGTTATATGATGAAGATGAATTTAAATCTATTATCGAAATCCCTTTTCTGTTTCCAACCCAAACCTTCGAGTTATTCTCTTCATAAATTGACCACACATTCTTATCAATTAACATTTGATCTCCACTCAAATTATTAGTTACCAAATTGAAATTCTGTTTTAATGGATCAAAATACGAAACCCCCTCTTGTGTTGTAAGCCAGATACTTCCAGAAAAATCTTGTATAATATCATAAATCACATCGCTCGTAATCGAAGCTAAGTCAGATGGATTATTTCTAAAATTAGTAACTATTTCCTTTTCATTATGGTACTGAACCGAATAAAGCCCCTCACCCTTAGTTCCTAGCCATACAGAATTTGGATTTTCACAAAATACAGAAGATATATTAGTATTAGTTAATTCTTCACCAACAGAAGTGAAATTTCCTTTATACATTAATTTTACGCCACTGTTGGTAGCTAAATAAAGTAAGGAATCTTTATAATTATAAAAGTCATTAACAGTGTAACTATTAACAATATCCCCAAAAGGATTTTTATTTATTTTAATGTTATTAGAAATACTAATTGTTGATATTCCCCCTTCAGCATATCCAATAAATAAAGTGTTTTCAAATAAACATAGATTACTGATTTTATTTGAAACTAGACCTGTTTCAAAAGAATATCTAACTAGGCTGTCTTTGTTATGGTGATATCTGAACAAACCTGATTTCTCGCTAGAAATCCATAGAAATCCATTACTATCTTCAACAATATCCGTAATCAAAATATTACTATTTAAATATTCTTTTTTGGTTTTATAAAAGTTATTTGAAAGGGGTGTTTTATAATTTAATCCACCATTTCTAGTAGCTACCCAAAGAATATTACTTTTATCTTCATATAATTTTAAAGCATATGAACTTGCTAATGTATTTTTTTGTTTGATTTGATGCTTGAAATATGATATATCATATCCATCAAATCTGTTCAGACCCTCTTGAGTTCCTATCCACATCAGACCAAAATGGTCTTGAAGAATTGTGTTTGCAGAACTTTGAGAAAGTCCTTCCTTTAAAGTAAGTCGCTGAAATTTAAGATTAGCAATCTGAGCTAAAGAAGTAAAGTTAGCTAGTAATAATAGAACAATTATAGCTCTGCTAAATTTTTTCATAAATGTTTAATCTACTTCTACTCCAAAGACAAGTATGTCGTCTACCTGTTCATATTCACCTCTCCATGATTCAATTCTCTGGTCAAGTAACTTTTTTTGATCCTCCATAGATTCATTAATTGTGGATAGTAATAATTCTTTAAATTGCCGGTACATGAATTTTTTACCCTTTTCTCCACCAAACTGATCAGGATATCCATCTGAAAATATATATATTTTATCTCCTTTCTTTATGTCTATTTCAAAGGTTTCAAAATTTTGTTCACCTGGCTTAAATGAACCAATGGCAAACTTACTAGTTTTTATAATTTCTAGTTCATTATCTCTGATAAGATAAAGAGGGTTATATGCACCTGCAAATCTCAATTTCATTTCTTTTCTATTGAGTGCACATATGGTTATATCCATTCCGTCTCTAACAGAATCATCATTACTTTTATTAAGCGCCTCTGAAGCATACTTGTTTAAATCATCTAAAACTTTACCAGGATCCCCAAGCTTATGCTCAATAACAGCACTATTTAAGCCGTTAGCTCCGACAAGACTCATAAAAGCTCCAGGTACACCATGACCTGTACAGTCAACAGCTGCAAACATTTGCTCATTTTTATACTTGCCAATCCAATAAAAATCACCGGAAACAATATCTTTTGGCTTGAATAAAACAAATGAGGACGGAAATAATTTTTTAATTGCCTTTTCAGGGGGTAAGATTGAGTCTTGAAGTCTTTTTGCGTATCTAATACTAGCAGTAACATCTGTGTATAATTCTTCTAATTTTGCTCTTTGAGAATCAATTTCATCTTTTTGCTTTACAACCTCTTCAGTTCTTTCCTTTACTTTTTGCTCAAGAATTCTCTCCGTCTCAGCCAATTCGTCCTTCATCTTCAGCAATGCCTGACCTAACATATCATCACTACTTAAAGGTTGATAGGCATAATTAAAATTACTTTGACCTACCTCGTGAGCAAACTGAGTAGTTTCCTTTAGTCCTCTAACTAAGGTATTCATAGCTTCAGACATTTCACCTATTTCATCATTAGTTGGGCGCAAATCTTTTTTTGGAAATATTCCTTTTCCTAAATCTAGTAGTATAACCTTTAATCTTTGGACTGGCTTTGTAATACTAAGAGTAGTGAATATTGCAATTAATATTGTTCCTAAAACAATAATTAGTCCTGTAATTAAAAAAGTATTTAATAAAAAGGAAAAATCATCTTTGGTTTTATTAAATGAAAGATTATTGTTAATTTGTTGATCTTCAGCAATTTTACTTCTTATCTTAATTAATTGATCAATTAAAAGTGAACTTTCATGAAATAGAGGCAATATCTCTAATTCAAATGTCATTTGTGCAAATAATATTCTGTCATCACTGTAACTTTCAATTTCTGTCAAAGCGTCTCTTATTGCAGAGTTATATAAAGAAATTAATTGATTAATGATTTCAGTGATTTTTTTTAATTCTTTTTTACCACCTGCATTTTCATTCCATTTTTTTGAAAGCTCTTCCAATTTTAATACATCCGTAATTAAATTGCTATCCAAAAATTTAATAGCTTCTAGCTTAAAAGGCTCATTTGGAAGTGACTCATCGTTAACCCACTTTTGCATATAATTATGTGTAGTAGAGAGTTCGTCCTTTAGATGATTGATAGAAAATGAGGATGGTTGATCTATTTCAAGAAACTTTTCATTTGTTGCTATACTGTTTGATAATGTGTCCTTTGCATGATCAACTTCTAAATAAGTCACTAAAAAAACTAATAATAGGAGCAGTACCACAATACTGAAACCTGCACCAATTTTTTTTCCAACTGTAAATCTCAAATTAGCTTTTATTTATTATTTGAATTTGAAGGTTTTTCCAAATCTTTCAAAACATTCATAAATTCAACATGTTTCTCCATATCATTCAAACTATAGTAAACTGCTGCAATACCTTGAACAATAGCTTTGTCTGTTGGTTCCATTGTATATACCTTTTTAAGATAAGGCAATGCTTTTGAAAAATAACCAATGGCCTTTTCTTGCATAATGATGACTTTCTCAAGATCAGCGTCAATCTCCAAGTCATCTAAAATTATATCAACTCCAAGATTATGGTAAATAATACCAAGATTATAATTTGAAGAATAGTGGTCAGCATTAAGGCTGATTGCTCTATTAAAACAAGAAATTGAGGAATCCATGTAATTTCGATATCTCCTTTTATTGTTTTCGTATTTTGCCTTGTATAGCATTCCTAAACCGTAATTAATTTCAATCTCTTTTTGATTAAAATTAGAATCTGGTGAGATAATATAATGTATATCCTTATATTTTTTATAAAAGTTTTTTATCTCTTCAAAGTGAAGAGTATCCATGTTCTGTAAAATAAGAATCGCATCATTATAATAAGTATTACCTAAATAGTTTAGTGCTTGAAAATTGTGATCAGCGAACTTCTCTTTATTATCAAACTTTTTAGAATTTAAAAATGAGGAAACCGCAATTTCTCTAGATTTTGAGATAGGAGATTTATTATCAACTTGTTTAAAAATATTTAGGTTAATAAACGCACTAATATGCCAAAAATAGGCATCTTCATTCCTATCAGGACATTTTTTAAGAACAGTATCTAGATAGCTTTTTGCGCCTAAATATTCTTTTTGCTTATACTTTTGAAGTAAAAGTTGCATTTCCGGACAATATTCAGTCTGGGAATGGGATGTAATTACTAAAAATGTAAAAACAAATAAAAATAATATTTTTAAATACTTTTTCATATAATTGAATGAGCTAATTTAGTTAATGTTTGTCCAATTTTTAGTTCATTCTTTTCTGCCTTAGTTTTATTCACTTGGAACTTCAATCTGCTATCAATATATATAAAGTTAATCATTGATCCTGTACTTGCCAAATTTTCACCTTCTGAAACAAGAAGGGTATACTGTGATAATACATTTTTTATTTGAGAAATACTTGAACTTTTTTGCCTACTAACAAATAGCATATGGCAATCTTTTATATCATTTAGAGAACTATAAAATTTTATCTTAATCTTCTGATTACCAACTAGTTTATCAGTATATGATGAATTTAATTGGTTAAAAACATCCTTATCTCCAAAAACAGCAACTACGAAATCTCCCTTAGAGTATTTTTGTGGCCAATAAACATTTTTGGCAAAAGAATAAATAAACATTCCTTTAAGCTTAATTTTTGCCATTTTATTTGCATCGTTTTGTGATAAAGCAATATTTGACAAAATGAAAAATGTCAAAATAAAAATGGATGATATTTTGAATTTAAAACTCAATTATAAATTAATTATTTACAATATTAATAAAGAAAAGACAAAAACCATACCCATTTTAACCATATTTCATTTTTAATTTGTAATGTTTTTGTCTGCTTTTTAGTGATTTATTTTTGACGTATTGTTTATTGTATTTATCGGACAAAGATCGTCTACGTTGTTTATAGTTAAAACTATCTTTATCAACACCTGTTGGTTTGTACTTGACTCTTTTTTTTGGAGCAAAAGGATCACTACCTAAACCTACAAGACCTTTTGGACTACTAATATTTCTAAATGGATCCCTTTCTTTTCGCATAAAAGGTCTAACTGATGAGAAAAGCCCCCTTTTATTTCTTTTTTTAATACGTCTTGATTTTTTCTTTTCAGCAAAAGCATCACGATATTGAGCATTAGATTCATTTAATGAACCAAATAAAAAAAAACCTAAAAATAAAATTGTTATAGTTCTCATTTGAATTAAATCTCACTACTCTCGTTTTGAATAGTTTTTAAATCTCTGTCAAATAAATATAATCCTCCTTTATCACTTCCAATCATATTTAGTTTATCAATGATTGTTCTGGCTAATGCTTCTTCCTCCAGTTGCTCTGCGACATACCACTGCATAAAATTATGGGTAGTGAAATCTTTTTCGTCTAAACATAGTCCAACAATGTTATTAATACTTTCTGTAACGTTTAGCTCATGTTCTAATAAAGATTCAAAAACATGCTTCAAAGATTTGAATTCGGATGGTGGCTTTATTAAAGCGGGTATAATTGCTGACCCTCCTCTTTCGTTGATGAACTTTACTAATTTTAACATATGCATTCTTTCTTCGTCACTGTGTTGATAAAGAAAAGAAGATGTTCCTCCAAATCCTTGTGTTTCTGCCCAGGAGGCCATTGAAAGGTAGAATTGCGAGGAGGAGGCTTCAAGTTCAATTTGTTTATTTAAGGCTTTTTCTATTACCGATTTTAACATTACTTTTTTTATTCAAATGTAATTGATTTCAACAATTTTAGTTCCATTATTTATGCCAATAAGATTAATTTGATAGTTATTTATACGAATAATAAATAAAAAAGTTATGAAATTAGGTTTAATGAAAAGTGATTAAATTGTTTAAAATGAACTGTAAAGTCTTTTTTTTTTCAAATAATCTATTTTAATTAAAATCAATAAATATTTCTAAATTAGAAGACTGACATTTACTTAATGAAATACTCCTCTATTTTTACAAAGCATTTTGCACTTTTATTGTTCATTTTGCTTTTTAGTTATAAAGATATTTATTCCCAAACTATTATTTCTGGTAAACTATCAGACGCTGAAACTGGTGAAGATTTAATAGGAGCATCTATTAAAATTATTGACTCAAAATATGGGTGTGTTACAGATTTTAATGGGAAATTTAAAATTAAGACTAATATCTCATTACCATTTTCAATCAAAATTTCTTACATAGGTTATAATGAAAAAGTATTAAAAATAGAAAACACAAAACCATTAATTCTTGAACTTTCAAGCAAAGACATGCAACTAGATGCTGTTGAAGTTTTGGGTGGAATAAGTAAAAAACTCAAAGAATCTCCATTAAGTATTGAAGCGATGGACATTAATGACATTAAACAAACGTCAGCTACAGACTTTTATGAAGGATTGAGTCATATGAAAGGAGTTGATTTAACCTCAGCAAGCTTAGGATTTAAAGTAATTAATACTAGAGGATTTAATAGCACTTCACCAGTGAGGTCACTCCAAATTATTGACGGTGTTGACAATGCTTCCCCAGGTCTTAATTTTGCTTTAGGAAATTTTTTAGGAGCTTCTGAACTAGATTTAATGAAAGTAGAGATTGTTTCTGGTGCCAGTTCAGCTTTTTATGGACCTAATGCTTTTAATGGAGTGATTAGTATGCAAACAAAAAACCCATTTTTATTTCCAGGCTTCTCTGCAAGCGTTAAAACAGGAGAAAGATTATTAAATGAATATGCAATTAGGTATGCCGAAGTAATTAAAGATAAAAACGGCAAAGAACGATTTGCTTATAAGTTTAATTTATATTACATGAATGCCAATGATTGGGAAGCTGATAACGAAAATTCAGTACCAACTCAAAAAAATAAGGTTGAATTGGATGAAGATGGACAAATACTTGCACAGTGGAATACAGATCAAAATAACCCAGGAGGTTATGATGCTGTAAACAGATACGGAGATGAAAATTTAAATATAATTCAAAATAACACAATATATGGCCCAGATGGCGATATTGATAAACAAGCTCTTAGAGAAGTTCCTGGGGCACTACAGTGGCACCGAACTGGTTATTGGGAAAAGGATTTGGTTGATTATGATACTGAAAATTTAAAAGTTGCACTAGGTTTACATTATAAAATTACTGACGACATTGAATTATCTACCTCTAGTAACTTTGGGAACGGAACAACAGTCTACCAAGGGGACAACAGATTTAGCCTTAGAGACATTAAATTTTTCCAAAACAAAATCGAGCTAAAAAAAGAGAATGATTTTTTTATACGGTTTTACACAACACATGAAGATGCGGGAAATAGTTACGATGCTGTACTAACTGCCTTTTTAATGCAAGGTGCTGCAGCTTCTAATTCTCGTTGGGAAGAACTTTACCAAAACTATTGGAAAGAAAATATAACAGCAAGAGTACGAGAATTAGATCCCAATATTGCATGGGAGCCTTCACTTGGAGTTGGTGTTGATTTTGAGGGTATGAATCAAGTTTTTAGTCAAAATTATGACTCTCTCTACTTATGGCATCAGGAGACTGCTCAATATGCAAATACTGCAACTCCAGCAGGATTTCCTGGTGAACAAACTTTAGACTTTTTCCAACCTGGTACTGCAAGATTTGATTCCTTAAAAAACTCAATTATTTCCAAAGCTTCTTTTCTTGAAGGAGGTTCTAAAATTGTTGATAAGTCGGCTTTGTATCATTTTCATGCAGAAAAAATTTTTAATTCAGATTTTGGGAAACTTACTATTGGTGGGAATAGTAGGCTATATACCCCTAGATCTGAAGGTTCTTTATTTAGTGATACTAGCGGTACCAAAATTTATAATCTAGAAGGAGGTATTTACTCTGGTATTGAAAAAAAAATATTATCTGATCAATTAATTTTTAAATCCTCAATAAGGATAGACAAAAACCAAAATTTTAATTTTTTAATAAGTCCTGCAGTTTCATTCATTTATAATATTAATGAAAATAACACGTTAAGAACAACTTTTACTTCAGCTATAAGAAATCCAACATTGCTTAATCAATATATGTATTACAATGTAGGAAGAGCAATTTTAGTAGGAAACATTTCCGGATATGACTCCTTAATTAGTCCAGAAAGCTATATCAATTATTTAACCTTTCAAGGAGACAAGTTATCTCAGCTAGAGCACTTTAAATTAGATCCTATCAGACCAGAAAAAGTTAAAAGTTTTGAATTAGGCCTAAGAAGTAATATCAGTAATAAATTATTTATTGATGCAAACTATTATTACAATTGGTACAATGATTTTATTGGCTTCATCATAGGCATTGATGGTAGATTAAATTACTACTACGACCCAAGTGGAAGTGGACAACTAATAAATGTGGCTTTTGAAAATCCTCAAGCTTACAGAATAGCAACAAATTCAACTGAAAGAATTACTACTCAAGGTGCGTCACTGGGGCTAAATTATTACCTAAATAATCAACTTGAATTAAATGGAAATTATTCTTGGAACGTATTAAATAAACAAACTAACGACCCAATTGTGCCAGCATATAACACACCAGAACATAAGTTCAATTTTGGTTTAACTGGAAGTAACATCAAAATTAAGTCTACTGAAATAAAAAATATAGGCTTTAACATAAATTATAAATGGGTACAAGGTTTTATTTTTGAAGGTTCTCCTCAATTTACTGGTGAAGTCCCCACTTATGGATTATTAGATCTACAAATTAACAGAAACTTTAAAAAGCAAAATATTACATTAAAGATTGGTGCATCTAATGTTTTAAACAACAAAGTGTTACAGGTTTATGGCGGGCCTTTTATTGGAAGAATGATTTATTTATCCTTGTTATATAACACAAATAATTAGTAAAACTTTACTTCAATAAATTGTAACAGGGTTATGTATAAGTCAACAAGGCCCAAACTTATAATTAAGCTTAATGTTATTTACCTCTTGAATTTGATTTGTAATCAAATGCCATTATCAAATTAATATAATGTTCTTTGTTATTTGAAATATGTTTTATTAAAAAATAATACGTAAATTAGACAGTATTATAATTTAAAATTTTGCTATGAAAAAAAACATTACATCTATAATTTTTGCCATATTACTCGTCAATTTCTCCTATTCTCAAACTAGATATCTTGACGAAGTATTTGATGCTGTTGACATTACAGATACTGTCAAATATGCAGATAACTTAAGTGTTATACTTGCTAGCCAAGGTGTCCCTTTAGTTCCAACTGGTGCGCATCCCCTTTGTCCAGATTTGGTATTCGATTTTTTTGAGCCTCAGGGAGACACTGCAATGTTAAGACCTTTGCTAATATTTTTACATACGGGCACATTTGCCCCAATATACCTTAATAATAACCCTACAGGTTCAAGAAAAGATTACGCAACAACTAAAATGTGTACGGATTTTGCAAAACGAGGTTATGCTGTAGCTAACCTTGAATATAGACTTGGATGGAATGGGGGTACTGGAACATTAGAGGAAAACTCCTTAAGTTTAATGTTAGCAGTTTACAGAGCTATCCAAGATACCAAAGCAGCTGTTAGATATTTTTATAAAGATGCTAAAGAAAATGGTAACACTTATAAAATTGACACCAACAGAATTGCCATTGTAGGACAAGGTTCTGGAGGTTGGGTAGGTCTAGGTTATGCTGCTGTTAAAGACACTGCCGATTTACAATTATCTAAATTTTTAGATGCAGATGGAAATATGTTAATTCAAATGGACCAAATTGGTGACTGGGATGGATATGGAGGCAATCCTGCAATTAACGTGGAAAACAATGCTGGATACTCAGATGATATAAAAATGGTTTGCAGCATAGGTGGTGGTATGGGAGCTTTAGATTGGCTAGATGCTGGAGACGTACCAATAACTGCTGTTCATTGCCATACAGATCCTGTTGCTATTTATACTACTGGAGATGTCAGTGTAACCACTACTGCTGGATTAGTTGATATTACAACTGATATTAGTGGGTCATACGACGTTATTGCAAAATCAAATATGTTGGGAAATAATGATGTTATTTCTGGGATTTCTGATGCTTACACAACTGCTGCAAATAGCTCTTCTTTAGGAATTGTTGGTGCATTAGATATGTTTGGTCAAACTGTTGGAGATCCGGTTGAAAACTTATTCCCTTTCAACACTGGAAACCCTGGTGAAAGTTCACCTTGGGATTTTTGGAGTGATTCTGTAACATTAGCAAATGCACCACTTGTTGGTCAAGACGGACAGGCAATACTAGACAATGCTGCACTAACTAACCCAGACATGAGTATTATGAAATCACATGCTTATATTGATTCTATTATGGGTTTCTTTTGCCCAAGAATTGTAAAAGCATTAGAATTAGAAGAATCTACTCCTACATCAATAAATGATTTATCTGCTTCAATAATCAAAATTTACCCCAACCCATCAAATGGTAATTTTAATTTTAGTAGTTCATCAATCATAAACCAAATCAGAATTTTTGATCAGTTTGGAAAAATAGTTAAAATTGTTTCTCCAAACTCACATAATTATAATCTTGTCCTAGACTATCTGCCAACAGGATTTTACTCTGCAGAAATAAAAAATGAAGATCGTTTCATTGTAGAGAAGATAATTATCAAATAATTTTATGCATTTATTTAATTTAAAAGCCCCTCTTGGG
>MDTC01196041.1_pt1 | contig 15542 bp, 15 predicted proteins | sample 811181 | NCBI WGS metagenome assembly MDTC01 (sample SAMN05326644, study PRJNA326480) | marine metagenome | isolation source: seawater | place: Pacific Ocean: North | collected 2011
ACCTTGGTGGTGGAATCATAGATAGTTCCTTTCAAAAACACCTGATCCATATTCGCACCCTCTAAAATTGTTCCTCGCAAATTCGCACCCGCCAAATTTACGCTAACAAGATCTGCTTCGGTTAAATTTGCTCCGCGCAAATTCGTGCGTCTCATCTTAGCCCCGTGCAATTTTGCGTTTAGCATCTCTGCAACAATAAAAATTGTTTCGGTCAAATTAGCCCCTTCTAAACTCGCGTCCGTCAAATTGGCCTCGCGAAAATTGGCGCGGCTGAGATCTGCTCCTGAGAGATTGGCTTCTGTTAGATCAACACTCATTAAAATTGAGTCCGACAAGTCGGCACCTGACAGATTTGCCTTGGTCATAATCGCGTTGGTCAAATTCTCCCCATGAATGTGAGCATCCGAAAGGTCAGCTTCCGTTAGATCCACGCCGATCAATCTAGCATCCTCCAAATTGGCATTGTGCAAGATGGCCTTTCTTAAATTAGCTTGGTTTAAATTGGCTTCCGACAAATTAACATCAGTTAAATTTGCTCCCTCCAAATTGGCATCACGCAGATTCGCCTCTGACAAATCGATTCCATGAAAATCAACACCATGTAAATCAATCCCAGGTCTAATGTTATATTCTTTTTCATCAATTACCTTTTTCATTTAAATAGCTCCTCTATATAATTAAGATGATTTTTGCCAAAGATAAATGAGTATTGGTTTCTCCTAACATTCTTAAGGAACACACAATACTACCATACCAAGCTGTTTCAATGTGAGATCCCCAACTCATGCATACGCTTATGAATTGTCTCGATGGCTTCCATAAACGGCCGTTCCAAAAATACTTGATGATCTGTTTCTCCATGGTGGTGTGTTACAGATCCAGAACTGTAGTGACGTGCCGTCTTACGAATGTAGGACAATCCTCCTTCGGCCAGTGTCAACATATAATTTGCGGTTTCGGAATCAAACATCCACCACGCCTCGCCTACCGCAATATAGATCGGTGAGGTGTGTGCAATAATGCCGCGTCGCCATCCGTCATTATGAAGGGTCGGTTGCACATATCTCGGCCCACCACAACGCGCGATAATCCACGAATGACGATCTACATGCAACTTAGTTTTTAGTTGGAGTGCTTTTGCACCTTTCCCTTCTTCAGTTGAAGCTACAACCTGACCATTTTTGACTATCTCTAAAGTATGAATCGGGAAAATTGAATCACATGAAGCTTCAATCTCAACCATACCGCCATTGCCTGAAAGGTCGACTGTTGACCCAAGCGGTTGCCCATCCGCTGTTAGGCGAATGATCGGTCCTCCACTTAAAAACGTGTTACCTGCTTTTAGATACTTACACCAGTTATCATAGTTAAATTCTTCGTTATCAGGAATGTAGACATAGGTTCTATACAATCCTACGGGAACATCACTTGTCATTTTGTCTGTTCCACCCACCAGCGGAAGTTTGTAACCACAATTCAAATAACGATAATATTCGTTATGACCATAAATTGCATGTGTCAGGTACTCCACTGCATCAACTCGACCAGTTGCGATCAAGGTCGCCGGTTCGCAATTTGGATTGGGTATGTGTGGCAGGATAACTGTCCCACCTTGGTCATGACATGCATCTGCCCAATGTGAAAGTGTCGTCTCAAGATTTCCCCCGTGTTCTGCTTCATTAGATCCTCCTGAACACCACGGATCCACAGGGTATTTTAGCCCTAACAATGTCAGATGACCGAGAACATGCTGTCGATTTTCCTGTGTTGCATAAACAATACTCTTACCATTATGAGCAACCGAGGGGTGACCGATAAACTCTTCAGTATTGGTGAACAGATGCCCCCACTGTGAAAGAAGCAGATTGACCACATCCAAGTCCTCCCCCTGTGCTTCAGTATGTGCACCTTGCGTGGACAGGAAATGAACATGTGTGTCACCACTAAAATATCGATCAGCTTTCATATCACACCAGCGCTTGATCCGAAGTTCCAAGTTGCGTTGCCCTGGTTCGACGCGCATTTTCACACGAAGGGGCTCATACTCAAAACCACGTGCAACATCGACAATCACCTCACCACGTGGCAACCACCCTTGGCATGTACCATCAATATAGGCATAACTCGACTGGCCAAGCCGAACATCACCACCGTTGTCAATATGCCACGTTCCCATATCGGAATTAACATGTGAATGATATCCATGAGGCGCATATGGCACTCCTTTGACTGATCGGAAATGAATACGACACGGAATAGGCTTGCCTGTATCCTCATCTATGACGGTTGTATGAACCCAATTCCGACCACGATCGATAATTTCGGCCTTTACACGATCATTTGCCACTTGACCTTTTTGTTCAAGCTCACCCCAGTTGACCTGTCCTAATAAGTCACCATGACTCTTAACCGTAACAGTGGCAGACGATGCCGCTGAAATTTCGACATAGCTGGCGCTGTTTTTCTGGTTCTGCTCCTCCCCCCAACCTTTAAAGGGGCTATCCATATAGCTTTCCTCAGACCTATCAGATAATGGGTAGGCGTAGGTTGAAATACCACGATCGACTTCAACCTCCATAGCAAAGGGTTTAGCCGCATCTTCTTCATCCGGCAAGGAAATCATAACTTCAGACCGAGCCGACCTAGGAATCGGATCTTCATCAAGATAACCAAGTGTGATAGCTGATATTATGAATTTTCGATCCCGTGTTTCAATCTCCATTGAATCAATTTCCCGATTTGGCTCTGGATTCTCCCATATCCAGAGATAATAATCCTGTGCATTGCCAGCACTGGTTTCGGTTTGTCGATTACCAGCAGATCCCCACTCCCCCTCATAACGAGAATACAAACTATCCTTTCGATCTGGCCAAGCAGCAAAGGGTTTCTGTCCCCAGCCCGTAGGAATGATGTTAATCTCAAACCGTTCGCGAATCGGAACCATGACCTGACCACCATCAGCATAACGAAATATATAGTTAGCAATTACTCTACCAACCGATTCACCTTCCAAAACACGAGATTCAAGCAGACGATGGACAACAATCACTCGGTATACCGCTGTTTGTATTGGAATTAAAACGGGCCCAGCATCCGCCAAAAACTGAATAAAACACCTGTCGGTATCAGATCCAATTTCAAAAGGTAAACCATGATACAACTGTGATCCTATATTAGGCTGACCCTCCAATATACCTATACCAGCATTGTAAAACGATGTAAGATCTAAAGGCTCGTAATCTTTTCTCATACCTAATATTCCTTCGGTGGAACTCGAGTTAACGCCGTCGTGCAATTCCAACCAACGTATCACTACATATCTTGAACTTATGTGTGTCGACTTGTTCTACATCAGACTGTTTTGCTTTTAATGACACACTATTCGCATCTAAAAGCTCGGTAACAAATTCGTACGGAGGAACTATGGAAAACAACTGAATTTCACTGACCTTTTCTACTGCCTCTTGACCAATCTCCCGATGAAGTTGCCTAGATTTCAAAGGGGTAAGTGAAATTGCACTAGTCTGAGACAGGCCAATTTTCGTTTCCACCGCAAAAACGTTGGGAACATAGCCTCGCATCTCAGTCACAGCAGTATCATCACCACTGATGAACACAGTTGGAATACCAAACGAACCTGCCAGTGCAGCATTGAAGCCTATTTCACCGATCAAGTTCCCGTTGAGCCAACAATTTGCGATGGCTCGAGAACTCCAGCTGTGACAGAGCACACCCCGTTCCGTATTTGCCATTGAATGATGACCATAAAGAAATAAGGCGTCGAAGGACTCATCCAATCCCCAAGGTGCAACTAACGGACGACCAATAACCATCTTTAATTCACAGTGCATCAGTTCGTAATCAATGCCACCTGGTCCATGACCATCAAGAAACCAGACTTCGGAGGCACCACCCTCCAAGATTCCATCTATCAACGCGCTAACTTCCAGAGTAGCGAGTCGTTTCGCTTGTTCATAGTATTTGGCATCATTGTAAGTCTGCAACTGAAAGTCAACAACACCTGCAGTACCTTCAAGATCACCTATAATGAACACTTTCAAGTGATAACCCTACAATTCACGAATTTCCACTTCTAAACTATTAAGATCAACAATTGCGACTGTTGATTTGCCAGTCACCCAGCCCCCAACTTCTCCAGGATTCAAGATCAGAGATTTTTCCTGTCGCACATCGATTTGATGTGTATGCCCGTAAATCACAATATCATACTCTCCACTTTTGGCAATTGCTTCGGCAAGTTCCGGATAATGCATGGCACAGATCTTTCGGTTTCCTACTGCAACTTCCGCTAGATTGTTATGCAATTCTCCCACTGACTCAAAGCCCTTGGCTATGCCGATACGCTCACCATCATTATTACCAAAAACACCGATGACTTTACAATTCAGATCTGACATGGCAGCAACTGCAAAGGGAGCGATGAAATCCCCTGCGTGAATTACCAATTCAACGCCTTCTGCATTAAATAAATTGACAGCTATTTTAATCATGTTTACGTTATCATGACTATCCGAAAACACACCGATTTTCATTTATCGTCTCCTCGACGGAGGCCTAGCCTGATTGCATCTTCAAAGTCCATGACACAGCGAAACCCAACAGTGGTATATTTTTGCTTTGGGTCGCTGCCGTTTCGAACGGCACATCGCTGATCATCTAAAGCTCGCATCCAAGAACCACCACGCATTGACCGGAATTTCCCTTCAGCACTCTGTAGTCGCCGTCCATTACCAAGCTTTGTAAGTAATTGTGAATCATACCAGTCAACGCACCATTCCATTACGTTACCTGCCATATCATGGACACCGTAAGGTGATCTACCCGCCGCATAACTTCCTACAGGTTGCATGCTTTTTATACCTTCATAATCAAATTTAGCGACGCGACTCTTACCTTTAGCACTAATGAACTTGTCAATCAAGGGAAAACTTTCCGGCAACTCTTTCTGATAAGTTTTGGCCCAAGTTATATATCTATTGTATGTAGGTAGAGGTTGCCCCGCAAGCCGCTCAGCATTATTGCATTTATCTCCATCCCATTCATCTCCCCATGGATAAATACGTCCGTCAGTACCACGAGCTGCCTTTTCCCATTCCACCTCGGTTGGGAGACGAAGCCCTGCCCATCTAGCGTATGCAGATGCATCCTCCCAACTAACCAGAACAACAGGATAGTCACCACGTCCTTCCGGATATTTCTGGTTGACCCAGTTGAATTGTGCAAAGAACTCCATTCCTCCACCAACCATTTCCTTCCAACTTGAAAACCCCTTGTTTCTCGCTAGTGCCAACTGGAAATCCTCTACGGAGAGCTCAGCTCTTTGGACTTTTCTATCGGATGCTTCAGCCAAGTGAGGTAAGTTCTTTTTAAGAAGTTGTATGGCAAAATCAACATTTACTTGGTGTCCTTGAATCAGCTCACGAACTTCCCTGTCATAGTAATAAAGTGGATCATCAACAAACGGCACACGGTATCCAGTCTGCTTAGTAAACTTGTAATACTGTGCATTGGTTACTTCATACTTACTAATGTAGAAATCTCCTACTTGTACCGTCTTCTGCGGCATTTCGTGCTCGTAATAGGCCAAGTTTGGCCGAAAACTTTCATGCATTTTGGTGATTTCTCTCTTGCTCGATCCCATGATAAAACTCCCACCAGGCATATATACCATTCGGTGCCCATCTTCAGTCCGGATTTCGTGCGTCTTATAAATTACAGCTGCCTTTTTGGTGATTAGAGGATTCTTTTTCTGCAGGAATAACATTGCAACAATTGCAACAAGAGCAATAACCAAAATGAGCAGTATAATTCGTAAGGTACGACTTACCACTAGCGACTTTTTACTTACCGACATAGGAGAACTATCTGCGCTAACAACAAGATGATATAAAAGGAAGATATGAAAAACACTATAATTCAGAGCCTAAACTACAATAATTTTCTGTGTGTCAGGAAACGATTACAGAAGGAGGATTAATAAAATCGTGATATTTTCTTTTTACATTGGCATCCATCGCGTTCCCTGAATGGATATAAACACGGAAACGGAAGTCCATCTGCTCACCCTGTGTAAGAGTGTAGGACCCATCCCTGCTTTTATCACTTTCAAAAGTCCCTGAACCAAATATGTTGGTTCCCATCAAACCATAGTTCCGAACATGCCAGTAGGTTGGATAACGAGGATTATTAATATGATCCAATACGGCAACACCTACATGCGTCCCATCGACAAAACCAGAATAATCACACCAAGCCGCACGCTTGCCCCAAGTTTCGCCTTCGCCCATTCCACCAAACGAATTCTCAATTGTACCGCTTGCAGAAGCATTCATCTGCGGATTAACACGAACAGTAATTATACCACCTTCCTTGGTATCGCCAAAAAACACGTCACCAAAATCAGCGATGAGTGTCAGGTCCAAATCTATGATCTGTCCTGTTTCAGGTAATCCATAAACACGGAAATTCTGAATATCAGACATTAACGTGTCTCCACCAGCATTAACCCACGTATTATTCGTGTGTATTCGCCCAACAATAGGACCATCTGACTTTTCAGTGAAATTCTGGTGTACTATTCGTCCTGAATTGCTGCCTTCTCCCCAAACATCAACATGATTTACTTCTCCATAAGCAACATAGAGTGATCGATGGTGAACGTGATCGGCTGACTCTTCACTTGTTTCCCCCCGTGTAACCTGGCAACCTTCAGGACCGAATACTGGGAAGAAATAAGGACGATATTGATCCGCTGCATAACGAAAAGTTGTAAATTCACGATGACCAATCCGGATATCAATCGCATCCTCCCGCTCATCGAAACTGACATGCGTTGAGCTTTCAATCCTCCCTTCCGACAGAAAATAATCGCGTCGATTACGGGCTTCAAGATCATTTAAAATCCAACTGAGTGTTTTACCGTCAAGTTGGGCGGGAACGATATCACCATTTTCGGCATCTATTAACTTTACCGATTCAAATCCCAAATCCTCATCTAGGTTGACTGAAACAGGGCAACCTTCCCTGTCATGCTCACCAGCATCTACCGAAATCGTACTCCGTGCTGCCATAAAGAGATCCATCCTTTGGATTAGTTAAACATCTCTGACATTATATCACACGGGAACAATGAATTCATTATGAATCAACACTTGATTTACGCAGAGTCCCCAAGTACAAAATTAACCGGTTGCATAGCGTGGGTCTTTAACCTGCCACAGCAATAATCCAGCAATAAATAATAATATAAGACAAAAGGCGAAAACAATTCGATAACCAATCCAATCGATAAATAACCCGGATATTAGCAACAGCATAGAACGAAAAGGGGCGATAACAGACGCTCTTAATGCTGTATAAGTCGGCATCTTATCGGTATTGGCGAACTCTAACGTAAAATTGAAACTTTGGATATCAAAACAACAAGTAGCAAAACTAATCAGCATGCAAGGGATATAAAGAAAACTAATCGAAGTAATCTGCATTACCAACAAAGTTGCGACAATAGTGAGTCCCACGCAAATTAACAACATGTAACGAATTCCGCGCTTATCTGCAACGTACCCCCAAAACGGATTACCTACAGTTGCCCCCATAGCAAAGACAGTGTTTAACCGAGCTAGACTCGATGTAGAACCACCAATCTCATCCCGACCATAAGCAGTAAAAAAACTAACAATCACAGAAAATGCCGAAATACAGACTTGACTGCAGATGAAAGTCCGAAAATTATGATCGGTGCGAAAGACGACCCAAGTCTCCTCAAGATATTGCCTTAAGCCTGTTGTTTGATTTGAAGGAGAGGGCGGTTCATAGATAAAAAACATGGGAATCAGTGTCAGTAACAGGACACTGAAACCAGTTGCAAAACAAAGAGAGAAATTGAAAGGAAAAACAAAGCTTTTAATATATAACCGAGCAAGTTCCGCACCTAGAATACTGAACAATCCACCAAGCGCTCCTGCCAATCCATACATTCTGCCACGCACCGTCGTCGGAACAATTTTGGAAACGATATCGAAATAGGCCGGACTGTTACATCCCATTGCCAAGGTGTGGACACCAAAAATAATAGTCGTGACAACCAGCAAAATTAGAGGATTATTCTGACCGAAAAGAAAAATCGACAGTGCCATCAGTAAGATAGGAAGCCGCTCAATGATGCCGACGAAACAGAAGTATTGACGTTTGAAAGGCATACCTTGAATCCAACTGGCAGCAATCAGTTGAGGCAAAAAGAATCCAATGCTACTAATAGCTGAAATCAAGCCCACCCAGAAAGTATTCTCTGATAAGTGCTTCACAAAAAGTGGAATGACGGTCAATGGTGAGAAAAAACTATAACCAACCAGAAAACCGAAAAAATTAAAAAAACAGGCTAGATAATTAAATCGGCCTCGATTTGAAAGTGAAGATTCCAAAGATTTTACAAACTTTTTCAATTGTATTTAAAGCTTACATTACCGCATCTACTGAATACAAAGCAAGAAGTAGATATCAATTTAATATACGATCCATTGACAACTTAGAGTTTTCTCTGTTAGTCTCGCGTTTGATTCACAGCAGGCAAGAAGTTTAAAACATACTTCCAACCAATTGCAATGGACAATAAGGTTGCCTCTGCTAACAGGAACCAATATAACTACAGGAGAAATTATGATCGACACAGGATTTCGTGGAAAATCTTATGGTTGGGAACGCATTAAGATCAGGGATCCGGAAACAGGCGTCATTTATTTACAACTAACTAACGCACCGGTCAATAGCCAAGTTCTCTATTTTGAGCACCAGAATTTCACTTCCGACAACCAATCTGTTTTGTTTCTGTCTCAACGTTTTGCCAGTCGGAATTCAGGATGGGATCTGTTTCGTGTCAGCGTCGACGGCACTAACTTGGTCCAACTGACCGATGAGGAATACAGTTTAGGTTCTCCAATCCCCTCTCCTAACAAAGCAAGGAGTATATATGGTGTGCGGAAGAATTCATTGCTGTTACTTGACATCGATACTTTCGAAGAACAGGAGATCGCGCGATGCCAGGAGGTAAGCGGACTTGGACCATCAACCATGACTGGGGATGGAAAATACTACTTAGCCTGCGCCAGTTCAAAAGCTGATAGTACCCGAATGATTGTGCGGTTTCGCACCGACGGATCGGAGATCGCTACTTTCGCCCATGGATATCCACACAATCACCTAACCGTCAATTATCATGGTACAATTTTGGCTTTCAACGGTCACGATGGCGAATATACCTGCGGTATTAACGGCGAAAATCTGCATAAGATCTCAGATGCACAGCAATTTGCCCACTGCATGTGGCACGGCCAAACCAACCTGCGACAGGGCACACTTCTACCTCCAGGCCATGCCATCGCAACATCAGAAGTAGATGACATAGAGAAAACCATAATCTGTAATGGCCCCTATTTCTGGCATTCGGCCTCTAGCCGAGATGGACAGTGGATCATTAGCGACACCAATTGGCCTGATCAGGGATTAATTTTGATTCACGTTACCTCCGGTAGATATACTACGCTAGTCAACCCCAAGTCAAAAATCGGACACCAGGATATAACACACCCACATCCTTCGTTCAACTGGGATAACAATATGGTAGTATTCTGCTCGAATCAAACTGGGCTTTCACAAGTATATGTCTGCGAAATTCCGGATGAGATCAGGAATGAATTGGAAACCGGTAACTTAAATTATCGACTTCGATGGCAAAAATAATGATCGAAAGGGTTTTGAAGCTTTTTTCTGGATCTCGGCTGTTGAATTGGAGTGGGCTGAATTGAGGCCTTGCTGTGGAAGGTATGAAAGTCGTATCCTCGATTTCATGGAAGCTAAGGCCAGGCTCTATATCACTATTATGAAACAGCAGCGGCAAAATCGGGGACTTCTTATGAACCCAAGTTAGGCAAATGTGCATCTCGGAGTTTCAGTGTACTGACTATTGGCGTTCAAGTTCTCGTTCTATGGACTCTGATCAGCTTCAAGCAAAGCAGCGATGTCATCATTTCCAGGATGATAAGGAGGTTGAACTATAATCCGTTGAAGAGGGGTTAATTGATCCTCAATTTCGGAAAATTGCCCAGCACCACCATGCACATGAACAGCAGGAGCGTAGAGATAGCGGAGGAGACGGCGCTCGGCATTGGCTTTCCAAGGCTGAGTCCCATGAGTTAATGCTTCGGTGAAGATCACAGCATCACCTGCCTTCATGGGAATATGCTCAACGCAACCTAAATCTGCTTCAAGACGACGCACTTCTATTGGGCATAGGTAATTGGCTTTGTGACTACCTGGTATACAAACAAACCCGCCATCCTCTGAACCAACGTCGCTGAGTGTATAACTGACCGATACCAAGCCGTTTTTCATTTTACCATTTTCAAAACGATGGTAGAAAACCTCACGCATGTGCTCAAGTTCTGGTGTTCCTCCACCATGTAGGATGAAACCTTCACTTCCTTTTGTCATACTTAGGCCAGCAGTTCCCGCTAAACGAAACCGTGGACCGATAATGGCCAACATAGCCTGAATAGCAAAAGGTAAGGCAATAATATCCAGAAAAGGTTGGCACCAGGGCTGATCCCAAAATAGAAATCCCCCGAAATCACCTCGTCCGTGAGTACCTTTCAGGCCTTCCGAGGCTCGCCCACCTTGTTCTTTTAGGCTGCCGTCCAGAGCTTGTTCGGAAGTCCGAATATGAATCCGGTCACGATGTTGATCAATAGCTTCGTTCATCTGACGAACCTGCTCCAAAGTTAGTGCATTTTCAACCAGCAGATAGCCATTGAGGTCAAATAGGTAACGGTTATAATCATTCATCAGTCGTTCACCCTTTAACAAAATGCGGATTTAAGATACTTGTGCTGAGGCTAGCACCTTCTGTATGCTACTGGAACTCATCCAACTCTTTAAGGGACATAGCTTAACTCCCCCAAAAATAAAGGTCCGCAATACAATGGAACAACCTGAAGTATAACGAGTGAGGAACCTCAACGATTATACTTAATCCGGCTCCATGTGGCAGCCAATTTTTTTCGGTCATCTGCCTGATGCGGATTTGTACCTGAAGGATAAATTTCTATTTCCATGGAGAATATTTCTAAGTCATAACCCGATTCCTCAACCATCTTTTTCGACTCAGCGTTAAAAGTAGCCGGATTTGACATGACTATTCCAGGTCTCACTTTTCCAACATATCCTCCCCACTCCTGCTCTGTTTTATGACCAGAATGCCAAATTCGCCCCTCCGAATCTGCTCAGCCTACCCAGATTCCACCACGTACCCTGAAAGTATCCTGTGCAAATGAAAATTTCAAAACAACAAACAATATAAATGAAACACCAATAAAGGCAAACTTGCATTTTTACACTGGCAGAACAATTGACGGAGAAGAAGATATTAGTTACTTACATGTCAAGAAAATACTTAAAAAACCTAAACCTGTACAATTCTCCTTGATAGACTCTACTCAACTACAGTTCATTCCGGATTTACAGCAGTCGCCCCAACATCATTGTTCGGTTTACTCATTTGAATTTAGGAGCGAAAATTGAACTAATATCTTACACCAAAATGTTGATGAACTCGAGGCACAAAAAAAGTGCTGGAAGCCAATGCGGCTTCCAGCACTAATCCAACCCGTCCAGTTAGTCTACAGGATTTCGACAACCGCACCAACAGCTTCAAGTTTTTCTTTTACTTCGTCGGCCTCTTCTTGGCTAGCGCCTTCCTTCACAATAGTAGGAGCTTCTTCGACCGCAGCTTTGGCTTCTTTAAGACCAAGTCCAGTAATAGCACGCACTTCCTTGATTACCTTGATCTTCTGATCACCGATCTCTTTAAGCTGAACATCAAACGCAGTCTTCTCCTCAACAACAGCTTCTTCGGCTTCGCCTCCAGCTGCAGCTGCCGGCATCATACCTGCAGCCATTACCGGAGCGGCGGCACTAACATCAAATTTCTCTTCGAGAGCCTTCACTAACTCCGAGAGTTCTAATACTGTCATATTACTAACTTCGTCGATAAGCTTTTCAATATCAGCCATTTTTTGTTCTCCTCATTTATAATATAAATAGCAACCCTTAAACAAAACGAACTGTTTTAAGTTTCTTCCGGGTTTTCCTTTAAATCTGCAATTGCCTGAATTACGTTCGAAAACTGTCGAATTGTTCCACTTAGCACATTCGCAAGCCCCGATACTGGATTACCTGCTTTTAAGACATATACCAAACCATATATTGGTGCATTCAATCCACTAACAACCTGTGCTAATAGTTGGTTTTTAGATGGCATACTCACCAAAGATGCTGCCATTTCCGCATCAATTACTTGATTATTAAGAATTCCTCCTTTAATCTTCAGATCCTCATGTTCTTCACCAAAATCTAGTAACACTTTCGCTATAGTCGCAGGATCATCAGCCATAGCTACTGCGGTTGTTCCATACAAGTAGGGTTCCAACCCCTCGATTCCTAAATCACCTGCGGCTACAGCAATCAACCTATTTTTGAAGACTTTGTAGCGAACATCCGCTTGACGAAGCTTTTCACGCAATTCTCCAATTTCAGAAACATTTAGCCCTTGGAACTCCGTCAGTATCACAACTTCGTTGTTTTCAAACTGTTCTTGAATTAATTTAACCTGATCAATATTTTTCTGATTCGGCATATAGTCTCCCCTTCCAGCTACACAATAAAAAAGCCTCCAGTCAGTAGGAGGCAAAATTCCGATATCACACGTTCTACGGAACCAAACCCATCTCGGCAGGCAATAAGATTTAAGCAAACGCACCTGCTATCTACAACTGGCTTGAGAATATATTCAGTTTTTTATTGTTCTTTTATTTCGTTACCTAATTTCACTTAAACAAACTGCGAGGGCTCTAAGCGAATACTAACACCCATCGTAGATGACATAGCTACGCTCTTAACATATCGTCCTTTTGCTGTAGCTGGTCGAGCTTTGATTAAAGCAGACATAACCTCATTTACATTATCCTTAATCTGATTGTCATCAAACGAGATCTTGCCAACCAATACGTGAACAATACCTGATTCCTTTTCAAGACGATATTCAATTTGTCCTGCTTTTACATCGCGGACAGCATCACCAACCTGTTCCGTAACAGTACCGGATTTTGCATTCGGCATAAGCCCACGAGGCCCAAGAATTCTTCCTAACTTCGGCATAATTTCTCTTACCAAACTTGGATGAGCAATAGCTGAATCAAATTCAAACCAACCACCAGTGATTTTTTCAACCAGCTCATCTACCCCAACAAAGTCCGCACCAGCCTCTTCAGCTTCCTGCGCAGCTGATCCCTCGGCAAAAACAACCACACGTACCTGCTTTCCAGTACCATGTGGAAGAGCAACCGTACCCCGAATATTCTGATCCGCTTGCTTTGAATCCAACCCTAACCGTGTAGCTAAGTCAACCGTTTCATCGAACTTCGCACCAGCTGTTTTTCTAAGTAATAAAATTCCTTCATCAAGCTCATATCGCTTAGCTTGATCAACAAGTTCAAAAGCTTTTTGATACCTTTTCGTTCTCGCCAAAATAAAACTCCTTTACTGTACAACAATACCCATGCTACGCGCTGTACCTGCAACCATGCGCATTGCCGATTCAATATCGTTCGTATTTAGGTCAGGCAATTTAATTTGAGCAATTTCCTTAACCTGTTCGCTATTAATAGTAGCAACTTTCTCCCGGTTCGGTTGCCCAGAAGCCTTGGCTAGCTGCGCGGCTTGCTTCAATAGGACAGAAGCAGGCGGCGATTTAACTTCAAATTCATAGGAACGATCTTCAAAACACGTTATGACAGTCGTAACCACAAGTCCCATCTGATCTTGAGTTTTACCATTGAAAGCTTTAATAAACTCAGGAATGTTAATCATGTACGGAGCCAAGCTAGGACCAACAGGAGGATTCGGTGTTGCTTGCCCAGAAACTAACTGAAGTTTAACCCTTCCAGCAACTGCTTTTGCCATTTTTACGAATCTTTCGTTTTATTTGATAATTTAAATCTATATTTTTTCGACTTCTAGGAACTCGAGATCTATTGGTGTGGAGCGCCCAAAAATCGAAATTGTTAAGTGTAAACGTTGCCGCTCTCTATCCACTTCGTTGACTTCCGCGGGAAACCCTTTGAAAGGCCCTTCAATGACCCTAACTTGGTCGCCTGAGACAAAATCAACCTCGAGGATAGGCGCCGGTTTCTCACCACCTGATGACAGATTTAAAACCTGATTGACTTCTTCCTCATTAAGAGGTACGGGATTCGATGAAGATCCAACGAAACCCATGACACTCGGTGTTTCTCTAACCAATTGCCAACTTCGCAGCACATCTGGGTTTTCAGAAGTGCCCTTCAATTCATCAGATGTCTTTATAAGGATATAACCTGGATAAGAAGGACGCTCTACAACGCGACGTTTACCGTTCTTGACCTCAGCAACTTCTTTGATAGGAACGATAACCTCCAGAATTTGCTTATCAAGCCTCATCGCCTGAACACGTTTCTGGAGATTGATTTCTACTTTTTTTTCGTGTCCCGAATAAATATGGATAATATACCAAAAACCCGTCGTAGTATCAATCGTAGTATCAATCGTAGTATCAATCATTTAGGATAATCCTCTTACTTCATAAACAGTTCGCGAAGCCAAGCAATACCAAAACCAGACACAGGGTCACTTGGCATAACGATGTAGTGAAGGACCAACGTAATCAATAACGGAGCGAGCGAAACCGGAATTAGAATTTCCCATCTCGATGTGAACCTCCTAGCAAACCACGAGAGAGGTACTATCAATAGAACAAATAAAAGTATCAAGCCTGGTCCAAAAATAATATCTGAGGTTGTCCATACTGGATAATCCTCATTTCCATCAATTAACGCAATATAAATTCCCAGAATTAAGGTTGCTATAACAACAACAAGCGTATTCGCTTTAACCTGCTTCCAATCCGGCTTAGAAACCTTCTCCCATTCCAGGAAAATCTCTCTTACATATTTTTTAATACGAGCTATCATACACACCAAACTTGAAACGATAATTAAGACAGGCCATGAGGGATTCGAACCCCCGACTTTCGGTTTTGGAGACCGACGCTCTAGCCAGCCTGAGCTAATGGCCTATAACATAGGTTTAGAATAAATATGGTCTTACAAAAACAACTCAAATACAAAGCCGACGACCGGGATTGAACCGGTGACCTCATCATTACCAATGATGTGCTCTACCTACTGAGCTACGTCGGCATCTCAAACTCAAAGCGGGAGACGGGGCTCGAACCCGCTACCATCTGCTTGGAAGGCAGAGGCTCTACCAAATGAGCTACTCCCGCAAAAAATGGTGGGGAGAGACGGATTCGAACCGCCGAACCCTGAGGGAACAGATTTACAGTCTGCCGCGTTTGGCCAGCTTCGCTATCTCCCCATCCGACGCACTGGAGCTGACGAGAGGACTTGAACCTCCAACCTAGTGATTACAAATCA
>MDTC01209382.1_pt1 | contig 15535 bp, 8 predicted proteins | sample 811181 | NCBI WGS metagenome assembly MDTC01 (sample SAMN05326644, study PRJNA326480) | marine metagenome | isolation source: seawater | place: Pacific Ocean: North | collected 2011
ATGGTCGCGTCCAACGTCCAATTCGCGCATTACCCTTTCTGGACTGCAACCGGGAACTCACGAGGTAGAATTCCGGGCATTCATTGATGAAAACATACCCTGTGAAGTCACCCCAGTAACGATCATCGTTCATCCTTATTGGTATCAACTCCCTTGGATGAGAGCACTTGGGTTATTGCTGTCAGTATCACTCGTCATTGTATTCATTCGCCGAAACAGACGCATCCTCGAGGCGGACCATTTAATTCAAAAACAAAAAGAGCACAACAAACGGATGGAAGTCGAGAGGGCCATGAAAGCTTCGATGGAAGAAACGGAGATCGCATTGCGCGCTCAAAAAACAGAAGCAAAAGAGCAGCAGTTAGCCGCAAAAAACAAGGAACTAGCGTCAGCAACCATGCACTTGGTTCAAAAATCGCAACTGATTCAAACCATCGACACAAGCTTGCAATCGCTTAAATCTCAAATTCCCGGAGAAAGCAGAGCGGAGATTGATGTTCTCCTGAACATCATCAAGGAAGGGGGGAAACTGGACAATGCATGGGATACCTTCACCAAACAATTTGACCAAGTGCATGTGGAATTCCACAAACGAATTACAGAGCAATTCCCCTTATTGACCAAAACCGACTTCAAGCTTTGTACCTATCTGCGCATGAATCTTTCCTCTAAAGAAATTGCTTCCCTGATGTTCGTTTCACTGCGAGCGGTCGAAGTCAGTCGATCGAGACTGCGCAAGCGACTTGGATTGCAAAAGGATCAAAATCTGATTGCTTTCATTCAAAACATATAAGCATCAAAACATCATTGCCGTGAAAGGACCAATCATTGAATGCAACAGGAACGTACAATTGCCTCTCTTGACGGCATGTTTACTTGCCTTATTATCCGCCTGTTCAGATGTTCAAAATTCGAAAGAAGACGGCTCATACCAGCAGGTGGTGCTGGATGAAAACTGGGAATTTCGGCAAAGCGGAGACACCTCTTGGATGCCAGCCAATGTTCCCGGTGATGTTATGACGGATCTTATGCAACAAGGACAACTTGACAACCCCTTTCAGGGAACGAATGAAAGAATTGCGCAATGGGTAGAGAATCAGGATTGGTTCTACCGATGTGTTTTTGACTTATTGGAAAGCGAGCATCTGAGCACCAGCCCCAAGCAAGAATTGATTTTTCAAGGGATTGACACCTATGCTGAAATCCGATTGAATGGATCGATGCTTTTGGAAACAAGCAATATGCATCGAACATTCGTCCTACCGATACCAGATACGATTCAATCTCCATGCACACTTGAAATCAACTTAAAATCAGCAGTCAAGTCGGGTATGAAAGTCATGGCAAATCAGAAACGCCTCATCCCGACAAGCAATGAAAGTCGACCGTTGAATGAACGAACAAGCAGCGTGACCCGCAAGGCGAAATACCAATACGGATGGGATTGGGGGCCGAGGCTAACCTCCTGTGCCATATGGCGACCCGTAATCTTGAGAGAAAGAAATGCACTGCAACCCGATGACATCCGGCTCACTCTGATATCGCTTGATGACCAAGAAGCAATCTATGAAATCGAAGCGCCATCAAGCATTCAGAGCGGCGAAATCAGCCTTTCTGGGCCCCAAAACAAGGATGTAAAATGGCATAGCACCCCTTGGGAAGCGGGCAGATGTCGAATGAACATTTCTTTCCCTGAACTCTGGTGGCCAAGAGGAATGGGGGATCAACCCCTGTATTCACTCAAGTGGAATGGAATTGATAACAGCATCTGTGTGCGTTTCGGCATCCGGGACATCCATTGGAATCGGACTCCCGATGCTTACGGAACCTCATTTCAGTGTGTGGTGAATGGTCAGTCGTTTTTTGCCAAGGGAGCCAATATAATTCCGCCTGACTATTTCCCAGCTCGCTCAATGGCTTTGGAAGATGATCTGATTGCAGCAGCAACCGAAGCCAATATGAACATGCTTCGAATCTGGGGAGGTGGAGTTTATCCGAGCGAATCGTTCTTGAACTTGTGTGATGAAAATGGCGTACTCATCTGGCAGGACTTCATGTTTGCTTGCGGCATGGTTCGAGGAGATGCTGGACATCAAGCCAATGTGAAGTTTGAAGCCATTGACCAGCTAAAAAAGATGCGAAATCATCCGTGCATCGGAATCTTATGTGGGAACAATGAATCCATGCATGCGTGGAAAAATTGGGGCTGGGCAGAAGCGTTTGAATTGCACGGAGAAGACTCCGTGGAAACCGAAAAGGCTTACAGCACAATATTTGACTCCGTTTTGCCCAATGCCATCGACTCATTGACCGATTTTAAATATTGGCCTTCATCGCCCATGGTGGATCCGAATCGAACAGGCCCCGGGGATTCCGGAGATGAACACGCTTGGCGCGTATGGTTTGACACATTGGATTTCGATTATTACAGCAATCATGCCGGACGTTTCGCCAGCGAATACGGACTCCAAAGCTTACCCAATCAAAAAACACTGAGCGAAGTTGGAATCGCCCGATGGGACGATGAAGCCTTGCAGTTTAGGCAGCGATCAAGCATGGAATGGCTTCAGGCGGGGCTCAATGGCTGGGGTATGATGCGCATATACGCAAGAAGATATGCAGCTGATCCAGCGCTCAGTGCTGATAATCCCGAACATGGAGGAACAACTGAATTGAAGCGATGGATATACCTCAGTCAATTGACACAGGCGATAGGACTTCAAGAGGCGATAGAACGCCACCGAAACAGTCGTGGAAGAATTGCAGGCTCATTGTACTGGCAATTGGATGATGTTTGGCCAACGGTTTCATGGTCAACAGTTGACCATGCTGGTCGCTGGAAACTAGCACATCATGCCGTCAAACATGCCAATGCCGATTGCCGCGCCATCTGGAACCGGTCCGACTCCATCGAACGCTCTATGCAATTGCACAATCAAGGACCCACTGGAATCGAGGATTCGAATCTACGTGTTCAATGGCGTAATGCATTGGGTGAAATTGAAAATGACGCGTCAAGAACGATCACTTTGACTCCTTTTGAAACCTTAGAGCTGAGCTTTCCTGGAATTTCACAAGGGTATCCAATCGTTTCCTGGAATTGGACCAAGAAGGACGGCCAAATGATTGACAGTGGCAATGTTTTGTTATCAAAACCATCAACGATTCGTTGGCCAAAGGCACACATTGATATCACACAGCTCGAGGATGAACTGATCATTTCTTCGGACAGCATTGCATACGGTGTTCGCTTGCAGAGTAATGAGGAAGGTCGATTTTCTGAAAACGGATTCATATTGCTTCCGGGGACGGAAAACGCACGAAAAGTGAGGTTCTTACCGTCGATGGGGACAGCCTCAACATCCGTTTCGTTTTGGACGGAACATCTTGCTGAATTCCAATGAATCCAAGCTCAATCAATGCAATTCTAACAGGTTGAATTCATTGCCTCGAAAGGTCACAGTATCCCCCGCTCCCTTTCCCAAAAGCAATTGACCCAGCGGTGATCCCGCGGAAATAGCAAAAAGAGGCTCTTTTGATTCATTTACGCGACCCAGCGGAACCGAAATGAAATACACGCCTTGTTTGGTGCGAACCGCCGTTCCCCAAGCTACTTTTTCAAAAGAATTCGCAGGCATTTGTCCCAGCTCAGTCAGCTGCTTGCGCGCTGACTCCATTTGCACTTGAATGCGCGTCAACTCTTGCTCCATCATCGCCCTACCTGTCTCATGCTTATCTCCGGCAGAACTCTTAGTCGCTGAGCCCTTGGACTCTTCCAATTGCGCCTGATCTCTGCGCAGGGATTCCAACCGCAGACGCAGCTGTTGATCAATCAATTTAGTCCAATTTGATTTGAGCGAAGGCATGATTTATTCGAAACGCAATTGAACATCAAAGCTAATTCATTCAGCCCCTCATCGGAGCAAATTCACCTGCCCTTTCCACTGGCGCGATGACTCCGAAAATGCCTGAGAATCAATTTGAAGAACCCATGTGTAAATCCCACCCGGCGCAAAATGTAATCCGCCCACCTTTGCTTCTCCTATCCAATGTGCTGAATGATCTTGAGTCTCCCACACCTTCTGACCGTAACGATTGTAGACAACAAGCTCATATCGATCAACCAGGGCAGGATCTGATAAAACAGGTTTCCATCCATCGTTGATGCCATCCGCATAGCCCTGCTCCGGAGGAGTGAAGGCATTTGGCACATACACCTCGAGGCTCTCGAGCACTTCCACCATCATCATGAATTCGGAAGCACAACCAAAATCATTGATCACTGTGAGCAAGACTTCGTAGGTGCCGGAAGCATCATAGGCATGTGTACCATGCCACTCTGAAGAGAGGTTTCCATCTCCAAAGTCCCAAATGGCTTGACCGACATCTGAAACATTTTCAAATGCCCATGAGCTATTGAGCGGGTCAGGAGCATCAAATGTGCCGGCATACGGATTGGCGTAGAATCCAACGATCGGTCGAGGCAAAACAACCACTGAATCTTCCAATGCAATGGACGCAACACATCCACGATCAGAGACAGCCGTATAGCTCACCTCATAAGCTCCTGGCATTTCAAGCATCACCTCTACCGTTTCCGAATCACTTTCAAAAACAAGCGTTGAATCCAAATGAATCTCCAGAAGCCATTCAACAGCATCGATAGATGCATGCTCCACCTCCAGTAAGTGAGGTGCGCACCCCATGAGAGGACTTGCCGCGAGTGAAACTTGAGGCAAGACCAGAATCTCCACAGAATCTTGGGCAAAGCCGTGACATCCGAATTCGTTCTCGCTCATTAATGTGATGACGTGATTGCCCGGTGACAAAAATTCAAGTTCGACACTGCTTTCAGCCGAGACCAAAACACTGTCAATGAACCATGCCAATTGCGACGATTCCGAAGCCTCGACTTGTGGCGTCATGATTGATGGCACTCCACATGCAATCGAATCCAGCAATTCAAAAGTACTTGCTGCTGAAGGAAGGACCTCCACATGGACAGAGTCTTGCGAAGAACAGCCCCATTCATTCACCACTGCAACCTGAACCCAATGTTCCAGCGGTACATCTCCTTCATTCGTCAGATACAACTCAGGAGAAAAGGCGCTTGAGAAGGGAATCTCATCGTCAATTGACCACAACCATTGACCCGCACCCTCTGTTTGATTTTCCAATGTCACCTCCAATGGAGAACAACTGCTCTGAACGTTTGAATCAACCGCTATGACCAGCGGATTGTGAACGAAAATTTCAAAACTGGTTTGAGCCGAGCAGCCGTGTAACGAATCCGTTGCAGTCGCCGATAAGGTTTGCAGTCCACCAGTGGTCATTCCAATTTGTGCCGGAGCAGCGAAAAGTTCAACACCCAAGGGGGAAGACCATTCAATTTGAATCGGGCTCGCAGCTGCTGATGGCACAACATCGAACCACACGGAATCTCCCAAGCACACATTCTCACTTGCTGCAGCAAATTCCAATTGAATGGCCGGATGCACTGTTACGTTGACTTCAAGCGAATCAACAGAGCAAGCCCCGGAAACGGTTTGAGTGATCACATAAGTTCCCGGATTGGTGTACGTATGGTACGCGACAGAATCAGAGGCCATTGTGCCATCGCCAAATGCAAAATCAACCGCATCTCCTCCAGAACTAAAATCTGTCGCAGTAATGCTCAAGGGCAGACAACCTGAAGTGACATCCAAATCAAATTGAGCTTGAGCTAAAGAGGGAACGACTGCAACAGAAGTCGAATCCACTGCAGAGCCACAGGCATTTGAAGCCATTAAGAATGCGAAATATTCAACAGGCTCTGATTCCGCCTCAAATATTGGCCAAACAGGTTCGAAACCATTCGTTTCTTCGCCATTGTCAAAGTTCCAAGTCAAGACATCGAATGTTCCTTCGGATTCAAAAGCGAATTCCGCCAAGAAAGGTGAGCAACCGCCTTCAATGGTCTCCAAGATCTCAATCGATGGAACATCAAGAACTACAAGTGTGTCTTGCATCGAATCAACTCCACATGAGTTGGAAACTAGCATTTCCAGCACATGACCACTCGCTGATGAAGGAACCTCGAATAAGATGGAGTCCCCAGATTGAAGCATGAGTTCTGCACCATCAAGACTCCACTGGATCAAATCGATTTGTCCTGTTGCTGCACTTTCCATACCAATGCTCAGCGGCGCACAACCTGAATCTTCAGTCAAACTAAATTCAGCCACAGGGGGAGCGATCCATTGAACTTCTTGCCCCACAGAATCGATGCATCCCCACTCGTTCACAACGGTCAAAGAGAGATTCACACTCCCCTCCTCCCCAAAAACCACAGTTGCGTCAGCCGAAATGCTCACAAGCGTATCCGCAAACAGCCAAGTGTATGATTCTACAGCGGTGGATGATGAAAAAACAGTCAAAGCCTCACCCACGCATTGCTGAGAAATGATCGGAAAATCAGCGACTGGAACGCTATTCATGTTCACGATGTGATGTGCTGAATTCCAGCAACTTGTAGAATCATCTTGCACTGAATACTCAATGAGGTAATCATTCGCTGCAAGATTGACATCAAACGTCCCTCCAATTGAATCCAGAACTCCTGGCCCACTCCAAATTCCGTTGGCGGGTGAGGCCATTGGCAATTCAAAAGTCAAATCACCGGCACAAAGTGCACTTTCCATTTCAAGTGCAATCACCGGCAGGTCGTGGATGACCAAATTCAACGAATCCGTGACGAGACAAGATGCTTCCCCAATTGAATAGAAATACTGAAATTGGCCGACATCCAGAGCTGTGAGATCAACACTGCCTTCGATCTCATCCAAGAGGCCAGGTCCTACCCAAGCTCCAATTGCTCCATTTATCTCAGGCAATTGAATCACAGAAGCATCCACGCATGCTTCTAACTGAGAAGTCAAGTCCAAAACAACTGGAGCGACTACTTCGATCGTTGTTGTATCCGAGGCACTGCAACCAAATTCATCCTCAAAGGTGTAAACCATAGGCCAAGAACCAATTCCGAATGCACTGGGTAAAAAGTCTTCAACTTCGTTCCCTGTCACTCCAATTGCATCGGGCAATTCCCATGAACCTCCAGTTGGATTCGCCGCAGGAAAAGAAATTGCAATGCTCTGATTACAAGCCGCAATCTGCTCTTGAACCCAGACTTCGGGACGCGGCCTGATCAAAAAATTCGCATCGATAACATTCGTACACCCCATTGTATCGGCAATCGTCAACTGGACCAATGAAGTATCAGGACCGGCGGGTGGGGCCAACATGAAAAACTCGCCATCTGCAGTCTGAACTCCCACTCCCGACCACTCGAGGTCATAGTCCATGGAACCGTCAACAGTTCCCCCAAAAGGTAAAGCCGAAAGGGCAATGGAATCGTCAGGGCAAAAACTGTAAGATTCATACTCTATTGTCGCATTCGGAAGGGACCGCACTTCGATGACCACTGTATCCTGCTGAGTGCACGATGAAGAACCGGTTCGAAAAATGTATTCGTGGAACCCAACCGAGAGTCCCTCCGTCAGGATAATGTGCGAAGTAGAGTCCAAGACTCCCTCTCCAGACCACCAGCCTCCTGTTGCGGGCAGGTAATCAATCATAGATAATTCTGGTGTGCCCTGACAAATCACTTGATCTAAGCCTGCTGAAATAGTATCCAATGCAGATATTTCAACCGGCATAGCGGCTGAATCCGTGCAGCCTACAGGACCAGTAGCAGTATAAATCAACTGGTGAATTCCCTCTCCCATCACGGCCGGATTGAAAACACCGATTGAATCAATCACCCCTTCCCCAGACCAAACACCCAATGCTGGCTCCACTAGCGGTAGATTCACCTCCAACGACTGGTTGCACAATTGCCAAACCTCTGGCAAAACAATTTCAGGAAGTTCGATTGGTTCGATGAATGCCGAGCCTGCATCGGAGCATCCTTCATCGTCAAAAACTTCAACGAATACGAACGAAAATCCTTCTTCAACGTCCGCAATCCAAAACGGATCATTTGCAACCGTAAACTGAACGCCATCTGACCACGTAACGCTGTAGTCACTGCCCTCTGCCAATGTTCCACCACCTGCATATAATTCGAACCAAACGGTATCTGCATCGCATGCTAAACTGCCCTGAGTTGAGAGCAAGGCCACCGGGTGCTCCATGACATTCCAAATGACAGTGTCTAGAGTGGCACATGAGCCTTCTCCGACTTGATAGACAAACTCGCTCTCACCTGCTTCTAACTCACCAACGTCCACGAGTCCAGCATAAGGATCCATGAGAGCCGGACCACTCCAAATGCCCGATTCAACCTCATCAAATCCCGCTAAGTTCACCCAATCGTTGCTCTCACAAATCGAGCTATCTAGACCGGCACTTGCTAAGACTGGCTCATTGATCAAAACGTATGACGTATCCATTGAGGAACATCCATTGGAATCTGCGAAATGGTACTCCAACGGAACAGAGCCCAATTCAACCCACCCTGGATTGAAAAAGCCTTCCAAAACGCTTGGTCCTTCCCAATGGCCTCCATCGGGTGATCCTTCTGGCAAGGTTTCGTTGAAATCCTGGTTGCAAAACATCAAGTCCTGCGGCGCAACAACTTCAGGCAAATTGGCAATGGAAAAGTCGAACTGAGCGCTTCCAGCGCACCCTTCTGGCTGCAACCAAACAGGAAAAGGGTCAAATGCAACCTGGGCGCTTACCGAATAATCTCCCGGAGCCAAATCCAAATCAGATAAATCCAAGTCGCCGCCTGCGATTATGCTGTCGACAAATAGCCAAGTTTGGCTGGTTGACCATCCAAAGCTTTGGACCGAAGGTTCAAATTCAACCAAGTTCCCATCACAAATCAATTCCTCCCCAGAAATGCTTACCCCAGGCACAAAGAATGAGTTCATCTGAAAACCTGTGGAGGCAGTGCACGAGAGACTTCCATAATTGGTTGATCCTTCGAGGCCGCCAACAATCGTGCTGTTCATTTGGTATACTGCCACTGAATCGCCATCCCCCCCTCCACTGAGTAGAGAAGCAGACGAACTCCAGATGTAATCATCGGCACCTGAAGCGCTCAATTCTACTGAGGCGCCTTGGCAAATCCAGTCATAATCATAATCCACTGAGACTTCAGGCAATGCACGAACTTCAACAAAGCTAGTATCGCTTGCTGTACCACACGTATTTTCAACATAAGCTACAACCTCAAAAGCACCGGCCTGCTCAAAAGGCATGGTCAAAGGTGCAGGGGAATTGGAAACAATGCTATCGCCATTTACAATCCAAGCAAAACTGGAGATGGCTGTATTTCCAGGGTTCACATATACAAGTGTCTCCCACGTATCGAAGGCACATATTTGTCCACCCTCAGTGATACTCACTTCCGGTGATTCTGCTGCGCCAACGTATAATGGAGAAGACACAATTGCACAAGTTGGAGAGTCCGAAGCAGAAACAGAAAGCTCGATTTGATAAAAAACCGACTCCAAAAAAACAATGGACGGCGAGGCGTCAAAAGCTGTGCTTCCGTCACTCCACTCATATTGCCCGCCTTGTATGTTCCATTCGAAAGAGAAATCGCCACAAAATGGAGAAGGCACGTCATTCATCAATGTCGCAACAAACGGAGCACAAACTCCTTCTGAGTCGATCCAGACTTCGAAAGCATCCACAGCATCAATTCCGTCGCAGGGCGAATCGCAATCTTGTGCAATCGATTGGTTGATGAATTGCAAACAGCTCAGCATTGAAAGCCAGCACAGTTTTCTCACTGATCGGGCCACTCGTGAATTGTAACTCTCTGAAAAAGACATTAAATGCCTATACGCAATACCGCATGCAAACGTTACGAATTTCTTTATCCCCAATTTTATTTCTCCTGACGGCGACGATATGATCCAGAAATTCATCATTCCGAGTGCAGTAGCTGCTACCCAGAACAACAAAGAGAACATTTCTAACCGTTGGGGGAAGCTGATGTATGCGCTGAATCCAAATAAAACATACTTCAAGGGCCAGACGACACTGAAAATGAGTTGCCTGAAGGAACGTATTTTTATGGGCTCGACATCCCAAATGTCCATGCAAAGAAGCACCTGACCAGCAAAAATATTGCACAGACAAATCGCCGTTTATCGCAATTAAAACAGCCGCAGCATCAACAGGACAAAAAATGAAAAAAGACCACATCTAATTACACTTATAAAGCTTGGACATACATCTGCAAATTAAATGTTCTCGGCGAACGGACTTCGTGGGTTTTTTTCTATTTTTCTTTAGTGATCCAACTAACAGCATATCAACTTCTTCAGTTACGCGATGTTATTGAAACGAAATGCAAAAGACCAATTCGAAATCAGGCAGATTGCTCGGCTTTATCTAAAATAATTGAAAAAAGCACCAGAAAAAGAGTCAGCAGTCACACCTTACGCCGCTTCTTCGGAATCGTTCAATGGGATGGTGAATTTCGAATTAAAACGATGGATATTCTCGCCCTATATGTGGGGTATCCTTCCATAAATGCCTTTATAGAAGAACTGAGATCCCAAGCTGATCTCAGCATTTATCTCAAGGCCAACGAAGAAAACAAGACAGATCATTACCTGTTCGAAAAACTCATTCTTAAATCACCAAACCTCGAGAGCATAATGGTGGTAGGTGCCTGTATTCGTGAGGCACTCTTCAAGAACGAAATAGAGCGAGTGATCAATCTTCTTCGCGCACTCGAACCCATGGCCAAAAACCACCAAGGTCATATCAATGCACTCATGCTTTTTGCCCAATACGTTGCACCCGTGCTCTATAAAATTCAGGATGAATCGATTGTCAGGCGATTCATTGAGGACACTCCATACGTGCGCATAGTCCTCTGCCAGTTTGTTCCTATTATGGAATTAAACGGTGGATTTGGAAATCACATTAAGTGGATGCTCCAATACAGCTCCAACCATGAACACCTCGCATTCGGATACTCATTGTTGGGATCAAGTTCCTGGCGCAACAACGATGAAGAGGAGGCCCGAAAGCATACAAGATTAGCAATCGAGAACAGTACGCAGCTCTCCAATATTCACCCGATCCTCAGGGGAAGAATCGACTTTTTGGGCAAAATTGCGGAGGAAGGAACAAAAACGGAACTCACTGCCTCCGACTTCAGCCCCCCCGCAAATCAGCATTTACTTTACTTTCACCCGATTGCGACAGAAGTTGTGCTCCATCGACAGAAAAAATGGAGTCAGTCCCTTTGCAAATCCTTCAACTCAAATAATCAGGACGTGAACAATTGGATAGAAAGAAGTTTTTTCGCGTTGCAAGAAATTACATGTCTATTCAGTAAATGTGGAGAGTGGACAGAAGTCAACATCCGAGAACAACTCCAAGAAAAAAAGACTGCAGACTGGCCACAAGACCACCGAAAAGTTGCGCATGAAATGATCCGCATCGTTGAAGAAGAGTTAGCATGAGTCCACATCGATTCGACTACATCCAGTTCCGAGATCCTTGCTCGATCTTCATCAAGGACCAATCATACAGGCGCTTTGCATCATTTTCGTTCAAGAATTTGAAGGTTCTATTGCCTGCTGCTGTTGCGAAAGTGATGTGAGCGACTCCGCGCTTTCTCATCAGCGTATTCTGATACAGAGCAACTCGCTGAAGTTTGAAAAAACTAAACATGGAACGTTTCTTACGAAGCCATCCGTCATAAATCTGGCACACATCTGGGGTGACCAACAACCAATAATTTTCAAATTTCTTTCGAGCTGAATGGAATGACCATACGATTACGCCTCCAATCAGAAACAATAAAGCTCCTCCAGAACTTGCCGCAATCACCGCCGCGCTTCCAATCAGAATCCGAAGGATCAAAAAGCGATAGTACAGATAAATCGACGGCTCGATTCGCTCCACTTCACTATTTTCCTGCATCGATTCAAAGACAGCGGAGGCCAAATTGGATGAAGCTTCTTTTGAAATTCCCGGCACTGACATAGACAATCCCTTGCTGGATGAATCACTTTCTTGGGCGGAAGCCTGAAAAACGCGAAGCGTTTCAATGCTCAATGCACGGCGCATTAAGGTGCTTCTCCATTCCAATATTTGGATTTTAGCAAGAGGAATTCGGTACTCAAACCTCCGCAACAAACCTGCTTTGAGGCTAATTTCACGATCATACAGCACCGCCTTCAGGTTAAAATACCTCAATATTGCTCCTGCACTGGAAATAATGAATGATAGTATTAAAAAAAGGAACACTCCGAGGGGAATGAACAAAAACCAAGTCCAAGACAGAATGCTCCAATACATTTTTGGCACCAAGGAAAGCCAGGTGTCAATCAATGACTTGAAAGGTTCATACAGGGCAATTACAGCTCCAAGTGCGATGAAGCCATTGCGCAGATGATCTTGGGTTAAGCCTACTTTTAACAATGCCTTGGGCGAAAGGTGAACCAAGGGAAGAGAATCAACTCCGCGTTCAGGCACGGGCGAAGCCAAAACCGAACGCGCTGCCATAATCCCATCCCGAAGAACATTGGCTTCAGAAAGATTCAATGCTTGTAAATCGACCTCGGCACCGCTAGTTCCTGCAGTATCAATTTTCAGTTTAGTCAAGCCCACCAAACGCTGCCATGGAGCTTGTTCAAGATGAAGCGCTTGAATGCGGTCAAATGGAATCGCGATGACTTCGCGCTCAAGCAATCCCTTTTCAATGATGATCGAATGATTGTTAACATGAAACCGAAAACGCCAAAATTCTACGAACGCGGCGATTGTAATCAATGCAAAAACAACAACTGCAATGACCTCTATATACTGTCGAAATTCGTCTGACAAAGCCAATCCTGCGAGAATTGGAAAAAAGGACCTCACCAACAAATTGATGTTCCTTGAGAAATAGCGGATCGTGCCAAGAAAATGCTGCCGTCTTGGCTCACCGAATGCCTGTTGCAGCCCTTCAATCGATTCCATTATCGTCGATATAGTCTCGAATGCGTTGAGCGTCGACAGGATCCATTCCCGCAATGCTCAGGTTTGCTCCTGAACTTCCGGCAGTGTAAATCTTCAGGGTGCACAACCTCACAGCCCTGGACAAAGGACCTTGCGAAACTTCACTGTGCTGAAGACGATTGAACGGAACCGTGGTGTATGTGTGAAAAAAATAACCCGATCGAAACGAAAGGTCTCTTTCACGCACAGCATAACCACGCAGGTGAAAGCCTCGAAATTCCGAAACTCCCCACAGGCTTATGAAGAGAAGCCAAGCGATACAGAATACCCAAAGAATCACCGGCACGTTCGTCAAGAGCACCTCGTCATTGAACGCGGCCCACAAAAGTCCTCCGAGCATAATGCAAAAGCTCAAGGACAACACGATGCCCCACGTCCAGATGCGCAAACGAAAATAACGATTCGGGAGCTTCTCAAAATCTTGTGCTACAAGCTCAGGAAGAGCCTCCAATGACAGCATGTTGTTTTCAAAAACCTCCATTGACGCAATTTACTGGAATTCCTCGTTGCGAGCGCCATTCTCAACGTTTAAACAATGCCTCCCTTGGCTGGGACGCATCTCGGTCTACAAAGTCCCTAATTATGTCGTGAACATCTGTATCCAAACGCGATACGGTGGACGCATCAACGGTAATCTCGCAATCCAAAGGTAATTCCTCGAGTTGCTTGCGGATGGCGGCCTTATGCAGAAATGGCACAACTTTATCGAGGTAAACGATGTGATGCTTTTTTTCCGAATCCACAGAGGCATTCAATAGTGGCTTTAAGCGCAAACTTTGACCTTCTCGAACATGATCTACGATGACCAAAACCAATGCAATCGCTATGCCTATGCCTATGCCGACCAACAAGTCCGTAAAAACAATGGCAACCACGGTAACAATGAAAGGAATAAAATTCCGCATTCCACTTTTGGCGATGGTTACGAATTGAACCGGTTTTGCGAGTTTATACCCCACGACCAAGAGAATGGCAGCAAGGCTCGATAGCGGAATCAAATTGAGTACATTCGGGATGACCAATACAGACACCAACAATAGCAATCCGTGCAAGATGGCAGAGAGTTTGGTGCGCCCCCCACTGATGATGTTGGCACTACTGCGCACAATCACTTGGGTGACAGGAAGGCCCCCAAGCAAACCCGAAACCATATTTCCTGCTCCTTGAGCAACGAGTTCGCGATTGGTCGGCGTAATGCGTTTTTCCGGATCCATTTTATCAGTAGCCTCAACGCACAATAGGGTCTCTAAGGAGGCAACGATGGCAATGGTTGCTCCAAGTAACCAGACATCTCCACGCATCCATCCACTGAAATCTGGAGTGGTAATCATATCACTCAAACCGTTCGTCATCAATGGAATTTGGACCAAGTGATCGGCACTCAGCGCAAACTCACCGCTTTGTGTCATTGCATTGATGATCACACCAGCCGCAACAGCGACTAGGGATCCCGGTAAGAATCGCGTCCAACTCTTCGCTTTCATAAAAGGACGTTCCCACAAGATTAAAGAAAATAGACCAATGGCCGCAATTAGCATCGCTACAGGCTCCGTGTAGTTCAGCATCAATAAGATGTCGGTAAATGAATTGTGCGTCGCATCTTGAGCAAATTCAAGCGAACCTTCTGGTTCATAATCATACCCCACCGCGTGCGGAATTTGCTTCAAGAATATGATGATCCCGATGGCCGCCAGCATTCCTTGAATGACAGAAGAAGGAAAGTAAAACCCGATGATTCCAGCCTTGATGAATCCCAAAAGCATTTGAATGAATCCGCCAACGAATACAGCCAAAAGGAAGATCTCAAAAGATGGCATTTCTTGTATCCCATTGAATACGATGACCGCCAGACCTGCTGCAGGCCCGCTCACTCCAAGTTGAGAGCCACTTATGAATCCAACAATCAAACCACCTACGATGCCCGCAATCAGCCCCGAAAGTGGCGGAGCTCCCGAAGCGAGAGCGATGCCGAGGCAGAGCGGGAGAGCAACTAAAAAAACAACCAAAGATGCCGGGGCATCTTGCGAAATAAAACGAAACATGAAAAACAAATTGAGGAAAAAAAAAATGAGAATAGACAGCGTCCAGAAAGGGCACCAAACTCTTCGGTACGAGCGTATCACAAAGAGGAAACCTGATTTTATACCCTCGGAGGCTGGCCTGGTCTTTCGATAGCAGGTCCGTCTTCCAGTCTCTCGTTCAAACGAACAATACACAACATCGCGTCGCGCGCGACGCGCTCGCTTTCCAGTCGTGCCAACTTTTGGGTTTTTTCTTCGTCATCCGTCTTATCCTTCTCAGTCTCTTTCTCGCCTCCTCGCTCATCCTCTGTTAAATCGAAGATCCATTCGGTTTGTAAGCCAGCAGAATTGAACGATTGCGAAAACTGAATCAAAGGGGAGACCACCCAAAGAAACGTAACCACCGCGAGCACGCAGTGTACATATAAAAGTCTCGGCTCGGATGTGTTTTTCACTCGTACCACCTAGTTAGATGTAAAAATACATACCTCCTCCGTATG
>MDTC01024129.1_pt1 | contig 15534 bp, 13 predicted proteins | sample 811181 | NCBI WGS metagenome assembly MDTC01 (sample SAMN05326644, study PRJNA326480) | marine metagenome | isolation source: seawater | place: Pacific Ocean: North | collected 2011
AGGAGCGTTAAAAAAAGTTCAAAAAGGAGGTTCTCACCTATGCAGTGATCGCTATTGTAGCCGGTATTTTGTTGGATCAAGGGGGAAGGGCGAGGTTAGCACGGGTAGCGGCAACCTAAGCTTTCGGTGCGTTTTTAAGTAGGCTACCACGCTGTATTGGGTTCGAATTGTATGCGTCTGGTAATATTATAAATCCTGTAGCAAATGCTGTGATGGATTTCGGTATAGCCACCAACTGGAATAGCACCAAAAGCATTTGGGGAACCCCAGTTTTCGCTCATTTGATATTGCTGCAAGCAGCTATCATAACCATAATTCATAGGCAAGTCGAGGGCCCCACTGCGGAGTCTCTTTAGTTGCCTGAACCAGTGGTTTATAGAACCAGCTGGGTTATGGCCCATCATAATCATCCAATCTATAGCCAGATTATCTGCTTCTTGCTCGGTGGTATAAAAGCCAAGTTTGGCCATAAATGCCTTCTTTAAAAGCGCTTCTTCTGCTGCATCCTCAGCAGCAAATATTTGGCTCATTTTATAAAATGCTTGTTCGAGGTTATCCATTTCCCCAATCATTTTTGGTGATAACTTCCATAGCAAACTCCCAACTTTGGCATGGTCGATGGGGGCTGGGCCTACCGGTACCGCCTGTAAGCAGCTATGCGCCAATCTTTCATACTTGAAGTAGGATGAAGTCTGATCTTGCGGTAATTGTTTTAGAGGGAAGAAGCCGAATCGTTTTCTGGCCGGCTTGTCCTGGACAAAAGCAATCAGAGTTTCACATTGTTGGGCGCATTTTTGTTGTTCACAATAAGCCTTTACGCCTCCTAAGACAACTGTATCTAAGTACAAATACATGGAAGAATTGTAGAACTGATCTTTTACCGGGTAGACGTTATAGCTCTTTATTTTTTGTACTTGTTTACCGAGAGCCAGTAGTGCTTTATCTTCAGTCGGTTTTGGAAACCTTCTTTCTAGCTGTTTTTGTGAGTCTTTATAAAAGTAATGGAATCTTTTTTTATTGAGGGCTCCGTGTGAGCGGTAATAATGAGCAAGTTCATGGATGATTACGAAAATAAGTTCACTAGGATCTGAAGCTTGCTGGATTAGGCTAGATGTTAGGGTTATATAGTTCGTCATAGACTTTAACTGCACCCCCTGAGCACTGCTAAATTCTAGGGCTTCATGAAGACAACCTTTACCTAAAAATAGTGTGCCAGATTCAACGCGTAAACTGCAATTTTCCGTTATGCGATTTTCTACTAGATATCTTTTGATGTCAGTTGCTATGACATGATTGGTTTTAGCCTCGCAAGCAAGCTCCCTACTTTCATCAAGCCGAAGCTTTCCTGAAGAAGTGAATCTTAAAATCAATTCTTTCCCTGGATTTGGGCCAGGATGACCTTCAAAAGAAATGGGAACAGAAAAACAATGGTCGATGCTGGTTGCAAAAGCATTGATGCCTTTATGTATGATCACCTGAATTACAGGTTTAGGTATATCGCTCAGAGAAGGTTGTACTGCTAGCAAACGCCAATAAAGTCTGTCTGAAACCCCTTGGAGAAAACGAACTGTGGGATCACTGTCTGGGTAGTACTTTTTAGCACCATACATTTCGGCCAATTGATTACGTAGCCATTCTCGTTCGACTACTCGCCATTCGATTAGGTTTGGTGCAGAGCTTCTGGCGACTTGAGCCATCAAACCTTTGCACAACATTAAAGCGACTATTAGCACTACCCATGAGAACAATGATTTGACGGCCTGAAAAACACCAGAAAACATCACTATGAAACCTCACAACATATTGGTTGCGAGAGTTTATACCTGTGATTAAAAACTCACAATAGCAGAAATACGATCTTAGACTTTTACGTGCGTTGCACTATTGTCTAAATCTAGCAACTCTTGTAGAATTTCTTGGTACTCTTGAGTTCTATTTGCGTAGCTACTAGGGTCAGGGTTTGGATTAGACAGATCTTGTAGTCGCATTCTAAGAAATAGTAGCCTTTGTACCTGCTTTTGCGATCTCTCTTTTTTGTGGTGGAAGGCTGGCTTTGAGAAGAAAGTTATCCGATTGTCTAACCTATTTTGAAAGAGCTCTCTTGGGTTTAATGAAAGGCCTTCGTTGTCAAAAATACTTTCTAAGTCGGTACGAAGAAATTCAGCTAAATTAGCTACTTCAAGCGCTTTAGCCCGCATCACAACAAAATCGTAATGTGTGTAGCGAGGGTCCTGACTTTCCCGGTCAAAAACCTTTAAGTTCTCTTTAAAGATAGTAGCTAGTTTGGCGCTAATATCGGAAGAGGGGTACTCCACAATAGCTTCACTAACAAGACTATTCAAACCTTCAGCCTCACTTGGCACCAAGTTTAGAAATGCGGAAGCACCACTTGATATGATCTCCCCCACAATCTCATAGGCAGCTTTCTTAAGCTCTCTGCGATCATGGATGTCTGCTAGCTCCTGAACTCTATCTGTTAATATGGACTTGATCGCAAACACTAAGTTATCCAAAGCCATTTGTTTGCCACTATCGGCCAGATAAAGATTTGCTGGCGTATTGTGAATTTTATTGACTACTTTAAAGTGAGTCTCTTGCAATTCTTCTTCCGAAGATATTGACATTCTCGGGGCGCCAACGAGTTTTTCATACATGCGGTATAGCTCTTCTTGCCTACCTTCAGAGAAGTGGATATCACTTATAGCCCAAGCAGCATGCCGGACGTCCTTTGTCGGCACCCAATGCAATCTCTGCTGCCCCAGACGCGGTTTAAAACTTTCTTTAATCTCACTTGACCACTCCTTCGGATTGAAGCGTGGCGATTCAAGTGTAGGTGCTGCTTCAACATCACTGGTTATGGCAGTAAAGAAGTCTTGTCGCATATGTGGATCTTTAAACCAAGCTTTGTAATCGGCTGTTGTGAACCCAAGTGCCTCAGCTCCCAGCCGTTCCATATCTAAGAAGATAGCGCAAACTTCCATCAGCCTATCTAAAGAAGGCTCTGCCAATAATTTCTCTAACCCATCGTTGACTAAAAGGCCGTATTTGTTTTGAATACGGCGGATTTTGGGGTCCGCAGACTCAGATATGTCGAAGTTGGTACTTGTTTCCAGATTACCGGCGATATTAAAAAGCGCATCTTTTAAACCGTTGAGGTCTTGCTGATTTTCGTCACAGCTTACATCGATCATCTGGGCTGCAACTTGGGATATTTCCGCTACGGCTGCGAGTTTTTCTTTGAGGACTTTTACTTGCATAGGCCCCTGATAATGCTTTGGTTCCCGAAATAGTTCTATTTTTTCCAAAGCTACTTCAAGGTTCTTAGCAATTTCACCCCTAGCTGAAACATCAATGACGTTGTCGACGGCTTTGCGAACTTCGCCTACCTGCTGCTTAGTAAATCCCATGTATTCACAGAGTGCGTATGATGTCACATCCATTAACCATTGAAATGCGACCATTTCAGCCTCAAAAACACACTTAGCTTTTTCCAAGTCATGCTTCAATTTAACTGACTTACTCTCCAAGCCATGAGCAAAACAACCTATTGCTTGGTTATAACTACCGCGGCCGTAGAATATGTTCATATGGTTATTATGCAGTCGGCTGTAGAGCTTATCCAAAATGAGTTCCGTGTCAGCTTTAGCCATTCGCGAATCGCTTTCAAACTTCAGAACTTCCAGAGCCTTGTTGCGAAACTCTTTTTCCAGACCTTGCTCCTGGACCCAGGCATACACTCTTTTTAAAGCTTGGCGAATAAGTCCGCTCCGTACACCATGGCGGCGGTTAGTATGGGCTCCGCCAGTTTTGCCTTGCGACCATGCATAACTCCAATTCGGACGTCCACCCCGAACACCTTTTGTTTTTTTGGCTTTCTTTGCCCCAGACACAGATGAGTTCGAATACACCGCACCGTTTGCAGAGGGAACTGGTCTCATTTCGGGTCCTTGTTAACTATCCATGATGGCTGCAGTCTATAGAATATATTAAGGAATTATGAAAGCAGTAATTGGGCCTGAGCTCCTATTTATATCGAATAAACGACTGAGGGTGCCTATGTGAAGTTAGATAGTTAGAGTGGATCCAAAATAAAATTGCTTTTTAGAATAGATAGTTCAACTAATGAAAAGAAACCTGATGATGGCAAAATATGAAAACCCAAAAAAAAATTCCCAGCTCCAATTAGTAACAATGTTTAGCAGATAATGGCTCCAGAAATTGACAGCCACGGCATTCCATTTTATTCCCTACGCTATTCTTGAGTCTAAACGATTAACTTAAAGAGCGGAGCGCCACCTGTCATGAAGATATCTCAAATATTCCCCTCATGGGTCAAACAGCCTCTAGGGTATAAAAGCCCAAAGATTTCATCAGAAATTAATAAACAATCTAACCTGGTATATGTGGACTATCTTCTGCCCCATAAAGCCAAGAGCTTGGCCTACGGTTACATGTTAAGCCCGTCCTATGATATGCAAACTATCAGTATATTTAACAGTGCAAAAACTCAACTGGAGAACTTGGCTGCACATCATCAAGGCAAGAAGCCCGCTATCTGTGTCGATATTGATGAGACACTGGTAAAGAACATCAGTTATCTCAGGGACAATAAAAATGTCACAAACTGGGACCCCTGGCTGCAGGCTGGCACAGCTCCCGAAATTGAGGGAGCTAAGAGCTACATTGAAAAAGCGGTAGAACTAGATGTGTCGGTTTTTTATGTTACTAATCGTCCAGATGAATTTAAAGACTCTGCAATGAAGAATCTAATTATGTTGGGTTTTCCTGGCGTCGATGCTGAGCACTTGCTTTGTAAAACCGATGCTCGGAGCAAGCGAGCAAGGCGGGAACACATTTTAGCCGAACATGATATTATCCAACTTGTGGGCGATAGTCCCCACGATTTCCATGAAGATTATGACGACCTCACAGGTGAAGCTCTTCGGGACAGGATTTTAGCGGACCGGCATAAATGGGGCCGAAAGTATATTAGCCTTCCTAATTGTGCTTACGGAGAGTTTGTCAAACCAAACTTAACAGAGCTCAAGAGTGCTGAGTCCGAAAAGCGAGCCGCCAGTCATCGTCAGCTCTGTCGGATATGGAGCATATAGGCATAAATGCTAGCATAGGCAGAGCCTCTGGCTGTGCTAGCAATGGGCTCTATTTTGCAAAAGCCCCTAAGCTCTGATGATTTCATTGCGGCCCATGTAGCGAGTCCTCTCGGTATTGCGTAAGATCGCTATATTGGAACCCAGATATTTAGAGCGCACCTGATATTTGTAATTCGTAAAAAGAGCTGTCAGTGCCGCCTTGTGAAAGTTTTTCACCGCTTCTGCCGTACGCCGATCAAAAGGCCGGCTTTGCATATCATCAATCATAACGTTTTCATCCAAGATATAGGCATGCTTTTTCTTTGCCATAACCTTAGGCATCGATATCGTCCAGCTTTTCATAGTCACTAGTTGCGGTAGATTTATCCGCCGCCATTCACGGATTTTCTCCGTTTGAAAGTAGGGCTTCTCACCATCGATGTATGGGTTTTTTGAGCCATCCCAGCCTTTTTTGGCTATTAGGAGTTGCTGTGCCAGAAGGCGTTTGGTTTCTGCCATCATTCCAAGAGAAATTAGTTCCTTGCGAAGGTTCTTCATTTTCCCAACTTCGGAAAAATCTTCGAACTTTAAAATGGATTGTAATACCTTTGCACCAAGGTCATTAGTCTCTTCATTAGAACGCAGATTTTGTTGTACGGCGATCATCGATTTCGTCAAATTCTCTAGCGATTGACAAGACTTTTCAAAAATATGGAGGTTATCTTGATTTTTGATGATGTCATTGAGCTTACTCTGGTGCTCTTGTTGGGAAGCCCGTGTGTAGATCTTAGGCGCAGCTAGCTCCAATTGCTCTACAAGCTCTTTAGGGTTAAGATGTGGCTTCAGGGACATCTGTTTGTACAGCCATTTGAGGGCTTTTATCCAAGCGAGGTTTTCTATCGAGATATCCCGATAATTCTTTAGTTTTTCAATGTTTGCTGCTGACAACTCTTTGGTTGTGACTGCTTCAGAACGTAGACTCAGGTCGTTGATGACCTCTTGCTCGATGTTTTGATAGTCCTTTTTAAAAGCGGTTGTGTTGCAACCAAAACGCGCTTCACGAATAAGTTCGGTGGATACTCTTCCGGCAACGCCAACAACGGTTCCCGTTGCACCGGCTAAAAACATTGGGAACATCCCAGTGACGCCACCTGCTATCATATTTGCTTGGCCGGCACTTAAAATACCGCCGGAGACGATACGCCCGGTCCGATTCAATAATTGGAGCATTCCAACTTGTGCCCGCAGAGTTTGGCAGAGATTTGGACCTAGTTTATCTTCATTAGCCTCAATATCCTCCAGATACGCTTTCAACTTCTTTTCACAGCGGCTACCTTCTAGGATACTTCCTCCGCCAAAACCTACCATGGCGCCTTGTCCAAATGGTAAAATAAACTCAGCGATTCTCTGAGCTACTGCCCCAACCCCACCAAGAGTGCACATATTAGCAATAGCTGCAGCCTCAAGGGCTACCAGTGCCCACCACATCACGCCAGTGCCCATTCCTGCCAGCCAGCCATTAACCCACTTTATCTTTTGAGAAAGAAGGTCTTCTTCAGCAAGAATCAGCTTAAAAAGCTGATCACAGATATCTTTTTTTTCGGCGATACCACCGGCCTTAACATTTGCAAAAACACGGAGCATTTTCTCTGCTAGCGGCCTGTTATGACTATTTTCTATCGCTTCTATTAAACTCGCTATAGCCTCAGCATCTGAAAGCTCAGCAACCGAATTAGCACTCATATTTGCCTTAAAGATACGAGCGAGCAACTGCGAAGCCCTACTGCGATCATCGCTTCCCTGTCTTATTAATTCAGCTATTTCATGATGTGCGGCATTTTTTTCTAGGAACTGGTCTACCAGGTTTTTAATGTCAGACCAGCTTCTTGTTTGGAATTTTCCAAGGTCACCCCACACATGCCAAGCTTCTTCAAACTCTGAAACTGCTCCTCGAAAACCATCTAGAGTTGGACCGATTGCAGGTGGGAATATCATCGTCGCCTGAATAGCCGCAGCGACCTCCTCGCGAATATGATCAGATGCCCCCACGATTTGTGCTAGTTCGTCAGCGCCATCAATGAAAATAAAATGTAAATCCTCATCGGATTGCAAGGGTACCATTCGATTCGACAATTCAGGCTTACCATGAAGCATGGAGTTGAAATAGGTCCGTGCATTGTTGAGGCGTAAACCACCGCCTTTTTTATAGTTGAGTATCCCCGATGAACCAAAAGGGTTCAGTGGGTGACCTGATTCTTTGACCAAAGCACCTTGCTCTCGTAGTCGCTTTTCCTGATCGGTATCTTCAAACAAAAAAGCTGAGGGGGCATCGTGAGAATGGCCACCGGCTGCAAAAATCTCAAGATTTGTATCACCTGGAATATGATCTTCGTCATCATGGCCTTCGCCGTGATTGTGATCATGAGAATGGGGAGCTTCATGCTGATCTACAGACTGGTTAGCATCTCTTTCTGATGGTTCTTCATTTTGGCTGATACAACTGCCTGCTACTGCAGAAGGCCGAGGGGATATGGAACCTGAACGGAATAAGCTATTGATCACTGGGTGCCTCTACAAATGATAATAATTCTCAATATCATGAAAATGTGTAGCCAATACCAATAAGCCCGTCAACCGTCTTATGGTCGATACTCTTGCATAATGGCTGTATATTTATAACTAGTTATATTTACATAACATACGACCTTATATTTATTTCCGAAATGATACACAATCTGTATAACTAGCCGAATACAAAGTAACTATGATAAATGAGACCTCTAGCTGGTTGCTTTTAAATTTTCAAGGCATCACTCCTGCCTTTGCCACCATCTAAGCAACTTCGCCTCCCTGATAAAGTCACATTGAGCAAACCTCATGAAACCTACAATCCGGTAAGAAATATGATTAGCTATCATAATAAAACCATAGATAATGGGAACATACGATTTCAATATGGCTCCCCACAGTATTTTTTTTATTATTATTAGCTGCTTACGAAAATAATTTTACTTTCTATCGAGGCTCAAAAGTTGTGGCAGTTTTGCCGTATGTATGGGTGGTTGCTAGAGGAGGTGATATTATGCGTTCTATTCAGTCCGTAACCAATTGTACCGGCATTCCTGCATTTACGATTCGTAATTGGGAAAAGCGTTATGGTTTTCCCATCCCCCAGAGGGATGAAAAAGGCAATAGGATCTTTACGGACGAAGAGATTGATCTTCTTAACCGCATCAAGACAGCCATTGCTGAAGGGATGCAGATATCAGTAGCCATTAATAAAGCTAAGCTTGGTCTTTTACCGCAAATAGAGAAGCAGGAAATTTTAACCGGTTCTCGAGTGGAGCAATACTTCCGCAACTTACAAAGATTTAATCATCAGCAGGCTGTAGAATACCACGAAAAACTGGCCAGTAACCTTTCGCCTTTTGAAATGGTGTCTCACGTCTATGTGCCTATTCTTGCAAAAGTCGGTGAGGGCTGGGTAAACAAAACCCTAACTATAGCGCAAGAACATTTTATTTCTGCATTTATCCGGTCAAAACTTTACAAGTATATATCTCACTCGATACCGAAAACAGCGCAAGGCAAGTCGGTGGTACTTGCAGCATTATCGGATGAAAGTCATGAAGGTGCGCTACTATGCCTAACAAGCCTTCTTGCTCTAAGAGATGTCCGGACGATTTATCTTGGTCCCAACCTGCCCTCCCAAGAAATAGCGGAAGTTATTACTCAGACCTCAGCAGATATGCTGTGTCTCTCTTACAATAATCCTGAGAATTTTAATAGAGACTTAGATATTCTCGAAGTTACGCAGTGCCCGGTGCTATGCGGTGGCTATGGAGTTCATGCTTTGGAGGACGATTTTAAAAATATTACAATCCTCAAGGGTGGAATCATCTCAGCTTTTCATCATATTCTGCGGCTTATCAAATGACAGCAGCGTCTTGTTAAGTCGAAGGTTACCTGCACCAACTTAAAATATAGATCTGGTATAGCGAAAAAATACTGAGCGGACTTATACTCTGTAGTATAGATTAAATCTAGATTAGAGCTGCAAAGCTTTAGAAACAGTAACTTAAGACACAAGAACTTCTCTACAGAAAAGTGTAAAGATGTAATAACGGTAGCTTAGGGCATTGACTAAGGCCATGGTAATCAATGTTAAGCTTATTTACCTGACTTGCCGTAATAGTGATTGTTGCCAGCGACAGTTGGTACGAACGACCCTTCGGTCCACGAGGTTAGGTGGGGGGAGCATAAAAGGGGGCTGTTTCATCGCAGAGCCTTGTCGGGCCGGTGGTCAAATATACTAAGGAGAAGGAATGAGGAAGTTTGAGATTGCAGATCGTAGGGTGCAGGCTAGGCTATCAGAGATAGCAAGCAGTGGTGAGGCTATGTACCAGAAGCAACTTCGCATGACACAGGAAGTATCAAAGCTCATGCAGCTTAGTCCAAACTCACGTGAGGACACTGCAAAAAAACGCCTTAACGCAAAGGTAGTTGGGGTCGTAAGTGCGGATGGGCAGGTATTTCTGCAGTTGGATATTTACTCCCATCGCAGATCTTCTTTACTGCCACGAAAGATTTTTTGAACCAGGCTCTTAACCTTCATGGTTATTTGAGCCTGCGCCATTCACCTTAAAAAGACCCGGTCTTTCATGGAAAGTCGGGTCTTTTTAGTGTGGCTCAAAGTATGTAAAGCTAAGCTTACTGCAAAGGTAAATATTTCCGAACTCAATTCAGTGCTGAATCGTTTTGCTTGCAATCATTAGATAGCTGAACTTATGTGCCACCTATGCTTATTTGAAGCTAATCAACCATCTAAAACTCAAGTATTCTATACTTCAGAGTATAGAATACTTTTTTTTCTGTTGTGATACCCTTCCCAATATCAGTTAGATATATTTTGTTAGAAAGCTTAGGAGGCTGATATGAATGACTTATTATTGACTCATCAAGTTGATCATCGCAATGTTCATCACACTTAATATTTTAGGCAATTATACCGTTAACGCCGGCTGTTGCAGCAGGTAGTCCTGTATGCAAGGAGTTACATAATCATAATCATAATGATGTGTGATCCCTTATTGAAAGGTGGTTGACTGTGAGAAAAATTGACATTGTTCCATCAAAAGGCGACTCGGAGCTCATCAACCTCGCTAAGGGTGTTGGTGGTGGAAACTGTAATCATTCAATACTTGAAAAAGAAGTCAGCAAGGTCTTGCAGTTAAGCCCTGACTCCAAAGAGGATATACAAAAAAAACAAATAAATGCCCGAGTTGTTGGCATCGTCGAAACCGAAGGTCAAACATTTGTTCGAGTTTACGTATATTCTTACCGACGCTATTCCCGTATTTCGAAAAAAATCTATTAGATTTTTGGCCATTGTCGTAAGGCACTTATAGCTCCTATAAAATTCGGCAAGAGCTGTGGCCCTTTGCCAAGTGAACAACCCTAGATCTATTGCGCCTAATAAGTTTCATACTATCTCGTACAAATATAACAACAATAACGGTAACCGCCCGTAAAATCTTCTTGGCTACCGCTAAATAGGCGATTAACAGTAGGGTCATCATGCTTATGTTTCTAGTAAATTATGCCGTTAAACAAAAAGTAATTGGGGGTCACAATGCGGCCCCGTCAGGACCTGAGCTTGGAAAAGAAACTTCATAGGGGCAATCAATGCAAAAGAGTAGTTCGAAAAAGCATAGTATCCAGGAAAGAATATCTAAGGTTATAGAGGATTCGGAGTCGGGCTGTATCAAATGCCCGAAGATGCATACCGAGATCGCTAGCACTTTAGAGAGTTGCCACATATCGAAAACGGCGCCAGTGAACCAGAGACTAAGAACTGAAGTCGTTGGAGTGGTGGAATCCCATGGTCAAAAGTTTTTACGAGTCAATGTATTCTTTGACCGTACTACCCACCGCTTATCAAAAATGATTCGTTAGATTAGTTTTAAAAACTACTATTATATTTGAAAGAAGTATTTACTTTTAGCGTCGGCGGTTTCTATAGAGTCCAAGCTGCTGACAGGCAAATGAGTTTTGCCAGTACAGTTGCGATAATTGAAAATTGGTTGATAAAAACTCGGAGATAAAACCTATGGGTAAATTCACTAGATCCAGCTTGCAAGGTCAACTTCTTGAACTAGCCGATTGTCTTGGCGATGGTAATGAAAAGGAATCCCGTCTGCAGCAGGAGCTGGGTACCGCACTTCAGCATTACCCGTTCGACCCAAGTAACTCTAGTAAAAAGCCTCTGCGAGCAAGGGTTATCGGCATAGATTCAAACCATCAACAGCAGTATATCCGCGTCTATGTTTTGTTAACACGAGGATCTTACCTCACTCAAACTAAGCGCCGAAGGGACATAACTTAGCAGGTGATTCGGTGTTAACATATCTCGGTGATGGTCTATTTTTCATTCCTCCTTTTATAAAAAATGTGGCATATTCAGATAGGAATTTGAAAAGATATCAATTATAGAAAGAGATAAATATGGATTCCCGCTGGTCGATGTTTTTTCTGGCTTGGCTTGTTTCCCTCGTGGCAACGGCTGGAAGCCTTTTCTTTAGTGAAGTAATGAGCTTTATGCCCTGCGTTCTGTGCTGGTATCAGAGAATCGCCATGTATCCGCTTGTCATTTTAATGATGCAGGCTCTTATCAGAAAAGAGTTTCTTATAACTCCCTACGCTTTGTCCCTAAGCGTTATAGGTGCAGTCATCGCTCTTTATCATAATCTACTTCATTGGCAAATTATCCCTGAAGATATGTCCCCCTGCGTGCAAGGCGTTCCGTGCTCGACTGTCTACATCAATTGGCTGGGATTTGTTACAATTCCACTATTATCTTTAATCGGCTTTGCCATTATTGTGGTAATACTAATAATGGTTCAATTTAATAAAAGAGGATAGATTATTAATGGATAAGAAAATTATCTTGCTTGTCAGCGCCCTTGTTATCATCTTTCTAGGCTACCTTGGTGGCAAATCATTATACGAAAATCAAACCCGTGAAGAGTATAGATTCCTGGCAACAGAAAAGTCCGAACTGTTCGTAAGAGATTATTCGCCAAGGTTAGGGGATGTTGATGCACCTGTTTATTTGATCGAGTTTCTTGATCCAGAGTGTGAGAGTTGCCGAGCTTTTTATCCATTGGTCAAGAAAATTCTCAAGCAATTCTCGGACGTTCAGCTGGTGGTGCGTTATGCACCTTTTCACGGTAACTCGCAGTTTGCCGTCAAAATTCTGGAAGCTACTAGAAAGCAGAATCGTTATTGGGATGCTCTTGAAGCATTATTCCAGAACCAACCGCGTTGGGGCAGCCATCATAACCCACAACCAGAATTAATTTGGGAGATTATTGGGAGTATTGGCATCGACACCGAGCAAATCAAAAAAGATATGGAAGACCCCAGCATTGCTCAAATCATAAAGCAAGACATGGAAGACCTGCGCACACTAGGAGTTAGAAGGACACCGACCTTTTTTGTAAATGGCGTACCGCTGTTAGATTTTAGTTATGCCTCACTTGTGCAACTTGTCGAACAAGAAATAGCAGCGGCTAAATCTAAGTAACATCTTCTGGAAACTGGTGATAGCTCGTCTAGCTTTTGCCAATCAAAATAATTCGGCTGGCCAAACAGTATTTGTTATATTATCCTCTGCGGCTCAATAAGTGAGGAAATCCGATTGAGCGTAAAACCCTACAGGGAACTGACATTGGCTGCTGTACTCCTAGGTATTATCCAGGGGGTTATCTTAAATCTTGCTTTTGTATATGCTGCTTTAAAACTTGGCTTCTCTATTGGTGGTAGCACCGTTGCTGCGATCATGGGTTATGCTTTACTCAAAGGCGTGATGGGAAAAGGCACAAGTATTGAGAATAATATTAACCAAACACTGGCTTCTGGCATCAACACGGCGGGAACAGGTGTAGTTTTTACCTTACCAGCGATCTTTCTTCTGCAAGCAAAAAATGGCGGCGATGTTGCTGACCTCTCACTTTGGCCATACATTATTGCAGCAATTGCTGGCTCTGTGCTGGGAGTTGTGGTGATTATCCCGTTGCGAAAGCAAATGATAGACATAGATCGGTTAAGGTTTCCCAGCGGTGTTGCAGTCACTACAATCATTCGCTCAGGCTCTGCGGGCATGGGTAAAGCCAAACTGTTGGGTTTCGGATTCTTCCTATCAGCAGCCTGGAAACTCATAATGCTATCTGGTCTCGTAGAAATACCCGGGGTTCTTGAACACGAGGAATTAAATTTTTCCATGGGCATCTTGCCTAACTATGTCTCGCCTGTGTTGTATTTATCAATGATGAACCTCGCTGCTGGCATGCTGGCAGGCAGAGGTGGACTGCCTTTTTTTGTGGGCGGTGCCGTGGGGTGGTGGCTTATCTCACCCAGTGTCTATCACCTTGGTTGGGTAGATCAAACGAGTGCGGCCTCCGGCCTAATTTACGCTAAAATGCTGCGACCGCTTGGAATAGGTATTCTCATTGGTGGGGCGCTTATGGGAGTTGTTTTGACATTTCCTGCAATTAAGGGCGCTGTAATCTCACTGGCAAATGCCAGGAAAAATGCTCACGGCTCTGAGGGACAAGATGAGCTGCCCATCCAAGTGTTAGTTGTTGGAATCTGCATGGCCATGCTTCTATTTTTCTCGGCATCTTTCGTCATTCCCGGAGTCAGCTTTCTGCAAGCTGTGATGGTATCTTTGGTTGGTGTTGTTTGGTTGGCGCTGGCAGCTCTAATTGTGGCGCAGGCTACAGGCATGACGGATATTTCCCCTATGTCAGGCATGGCTCTCATAACGGTGACGATAGTGATGTTTATGCTCAACAATAATATAGCAGGAGCTATGGTGGTTGCTGTAGCCGTCTGTGTTGCCATAGGCCAAGCTGCTGATATGATGCAAGATTTGAAGACAGGGTTTATGTTGGGAGGCAACCCAGCTAAACAGCAAGTAGTTCAGTTTTCGTGCACTTGGATAGGTGCAGTACTCTCAGTCGGCGTCCTCTATATCCTTTGGCAGAGTGGCCCTGGAGGCCAAAATGGCTTTGGTCCTGACACGCCCCTTCCCGCGCCACAAGCCGGCGTGCTTATGGGGATTATGGAAAGCTTGAGTGCAGGCACGATTCCAACCGATAAATATTTAATGGGTGGGGCAATTGGCGCCTTATTGGCGGCTGCGCCATTTTCTGGTTTGGGTGTTTTGATTGGGCTAGCTATGTACTTGCCCTTTTCAATCACTTTGGGTTACGGCATCGGTTGCTTTATTCAGATGGGCATTCAGAAGAAATACGGAGTGAAGTTCTGTGAAAAAAAACTGGTGCCATTTGCAGCTGGTTTGATTATTGGCGAAGCCATCATGGGCATCGGACATGCCGGTTGGGAAATCTTAAAAGTAAATATTGGAGCTTGAAATGAAGTGGTATCAATATGCCTATGGATTCGGACTGTTAATAGCCGTATGTTCTGCGGCTAAGCTGCCAGACAAAGATAGCACTTACCCAGATACGTTATACTTTTATTTGGCAGCTATGACCCTAACTGCTGTTGGGTTATTTTTCTGGCGTTTTGAACAGAAACGGCTGAATACAGAGGTCGACAATGGCAGCAGCAACGTCGCCGTAGATCTTGTTAAAAACCTTAACGATGCCCAGCAAGAGCTGCTTAGGCTTAAAGGTGAAGAAAGCCAGGAAATAGCTACGATTCTTGATGTTATTGATACAGTTTTTGAAAAGTACTTACAGCCGATTTTGGAGGACAAACAAAATATGACAAGCCAATATGGTATGCTAAGGGCCTCTGAGAATCTAGCCGCGATTGCAGATAGTGAAAGAATTTTGAACAGGATTTGGACTATTGCCGCTGATGGTTATCCCGACCAGGCCCTCGGAATTGTGCCAAGAGCAGAGAAAGCGCTTGCTAACGCCGAGCAAGCGGCCAGTCGCTAGCCAGATTTTACTCTCTTAGAGAAAATCTAACCGAGTAATCTCGAATGATGTTCATGGTACTGATATCACTATTGAAAACGGAGTACCAACCTTGAGATTCATGAGGGGGATCGCCGATGAAGGCATCACCCGGCTGCCACCGCCAATGAGCTGATCTGCCTTCGCCAGCCCAGGCCCAAAAATTCACACCGCTGACTCGACCAGCTGTGTCAATACTATGCTCAACCAGCTTAAAGACCTCACGGTAGTATATGTCACGGATCGAAGTGGGGGATTTTGGTGCATGGTTATTATTGTCGCGTGCGATGCCGAACTCTTCTAGTACTGCGGGTTTGCCAAGATCACTAGCGAGCTTGGTGTGGCGTTTGAAATAAGCTTTCACTTTCTTTAATGCCGACGGGTAGCTAGCTGGATCTTTTGGGTTATACCAGCCCCAGTTTTGGACCCAAATATGGAAGGTGATATAATCGATC
>MDTC01160690.1_pt1 | contig 15532 bp, 14 predicted proteins | sample 811181 | NCBI WGS metagenome assembly MDTC01 (sample SAMN05326644, study PRJNA326480) | marine metagenome | isolation source: seawater | place: Pacific Ocean: North | collected 2011
CGATGGGTATCAAGGAAATTTTTATAGAAGATTTGCGAGAAGAATTTGTGCGGGACTACGTGAATCCGATGTTTCGAGCGAACGCCTTGTATGAAGGAGAATATTTGTTAGGGACTTCGATAGCTCGCCCATTGATTTCGAAAAGGTTAGTCGAGATAGCAGAAGAAACGGGAGCTGATGCCATTGCTCATGGGGCGACCGGGAAGGGTAATGATCAAGTACGATTTGAATTAGGCGCTTATGCGCTAAGTCCGTCAATCAAAGTAATAGCTCCTTGGCGGGAATGGGACCTTAATTCGAGGGATCGTTTGCTTTCTTATTGCGCCGAACATGAAATACCCGTTGAAAAGAAAAGGGGGAGTAAGTCGCCTTATTCCATGGATGCAAATTTACTTCATATTTCTTATGAGGGCGACATTCTTGAAGATCCTGCTGTTGAACCTGAAGAACCGATGTGGCTATGGACGGTATCTCCTGAAGCTGCGCCTGAGAAGCCGCTCTACGTAGAGCTTGAATATGAGAAAGGTGATGTGGTCGCGATTAACGGTGAAGAGCTATCACCTGCTAACGTTCTGGAGCGATTAAATATCATAGCGGGTGCTAATGGTGTCGGGCGGACTGATATAGTGGAGAACCGTTACGTAGGCATGAAATCTCGCGGTTGTTATGAAACTCCAGGTGGTACGGTAATGCTCAAAGCTCATCGTGCAATAGAATCGATAACTTTAGATCGAGAACTTGCACACCTCAAGGATGACCTGATGCCGCGCTATGCCTCGCTGGTTTACAACGGATATTGGTGGTCTCCCGAGCGTGAAGCTATTCAAAGTTTAGTTGATAATTCGCAGCAGTTTGTTAACGGAAAGGTGCGGTTGAAGTTGTATAAAGGGAATGTAATGGTTGTAGGTAGAGAGTCAGAGAATTCTTTGTTTGATGAGGAGATTGCGACTTTTGAGGATGATGAAGGCGCGTATGAGCAGCGCGACGCGGAAGGATTTATAAAACTAAACGCGCTAAGGCTAAAAATCGCGGCTCTGAAGCGAAGTTAAATGATGAATTGATGGTTATTTTTGTTTTTTTGTTTTGAAATCACAAAAGTCTCTAACTACACATGTGTCACATTTTGGATTATTGGCTGTGCAAGTATACCTGCCATGAAGTATCAACCAATGATGGGCGTTCAGCAGATACTCTTCGGGTACGCGTGTAAGCAAAGCTTTCTCTACTTGTAAAACATTTTTTCCAGGAGCTAACCTGGTTCTATTTGATATTCGAAATATATGTGTATCCACTGCCATCGTAGGCTGCTGGAATGCGGTATTCAAAACTACGTTCGCCGTTTTTCTGCCTACGCCAGGCAGTGCTTCAAGCTCCTCTCTGGTCTTCGGTATTTTCCCGTTATAATGTTTTGTTAGTAATTGACATGTTTTTATAATGTTTTTTGCTTTGGTATTAAATAAGCCTATAGTTTTGATGTGTTGCTTAAGCTGCTGTTCTCCCAGTTTTAATAGCGCTGTTGGGGTATTTGCGACTTGATATAATTTATTCGTTGCTTTGTTTACACTAACGTCTGTTGCTTGAGCTGACAATATTACGGCAATAAGAAGCTCGAAATTAGTGGAATAATGAAGCTCTGTCTTTGGGTTCGGGTTACTTTTTTTTAGTGCGTTAAAAAAGTTTTGGCGCTTTTCTGCATTCATAATTAATTTTTACCGGTGTCCCCCCATTTCTTTTCTTTATAAGGCGGTTAACCTAAGCTCTTTAAGCGACCTTGCTACCGCTGACTTGGTAGCAAGGTTAATCAGTGAATAGATTGACAGAGCGGGAGGAAGGAATTCTATATTGTTCTAGGATTGAAGACTCACTCTTTTCCGCTTCTGAGTGATTAATTACCATTTGATAACCGTTTCTATTTTCAAAAACCACATTCTCTTGGGTGTTGTTCTTTAATTCATTTGAAAAGTCATCAAAATTCTTAACTTGCCGACCATTTATTGATTCAACGACCCAGTTCCGCCAATCGTGATAACCTAAATTCACATCCGCCGCTAGAACTTGAAGAGCTACTACAACTTCGCTACGTTCAGGTGAACTCCACTCATTTCGCATTTGTAAGAGTCCAACTGGAGCGGCGCGCCTCCAATCGGTTCCCCATCGTTTCAGCAGGTTCATATTAAGAGGTACGAACAAGACGCCGCCATAAATGAAGTAGCGAGGGGTTTGATCGAACTGATCTCCCTTCACAAGGCTATAGTTTTCCAACGCTTTTTCCGCTTTTAATGTGATGGTATCTTCAACACCACTTCTAGAGTACGTTACCGAAATTTCTTCACCGATGTGATGCATATCAATTGCATGCTTGTAATCTGTTAAGAGATCTTTCGAAAGCTTAATAGTGCCGTCTTCCGCAATATCGTATTCGTCAATTCTGAGGATAACGTCGTTTTCGTTAAAGGTATCTGCTGCTGGCGAATCTTCGAATACCTTAATAACAAGGACTCCGTCTTGATTTCTCTTTAGGCCATAAGCAGCTTTCGCTGCAGGGCTATCAAGAGTTTGGGTGCGAAAACCGAGGTCAGGAAATCCGTCATTGACGCCATCCGCACTGTCAGTAAGAACATGTCGAATAATACTCGGAGGCACAAAATAACCAAGGTTTTCTGCACGACCACCCGCATTCGCTTGCATTACAACACCTACAATCTCTTGATTTACTATGACTGGCCCTCCGCTGTTCCCGGGGTTGATGGCCGCATCGATTTGACCAGCTAATAAGTATGCGCCGGCATGAGCATAGATCTGCTGTTCAACGCGGGACAGAATTCCTTTTGTGATGCTCAAAGTCTTACCGCCAATTGGATAACCATATACGGATACTTCTTGCAGTGGATCGGGCAGATCACCAATAGAGAGCGCCTTGAGGTCACTAAAAAAACCTGGCTCATCAATAGTAATAATCGCCAAGTCAGCCTCGTGAGAGACGAACGTAACGCGGGCTTGATATCTTTGTGGATCATTGTGTTTTTGCGCCTGTACATAGCTTGCATTAGCTATAACGTGGGCATTAGTAAGAATTTGATTCCCCTCGATCACAGCGCCTGATCCGCTGCTTTGTCTTGGCGTAAGAAGTCTCCAGGGAGTGAAATAATCCGGGGCGGCCTGGGTCGTATAAATTTTAATTACTGAGTCTTCGATATCTTCGAGTTCACTAACTTGACCGACGGCTGAGGTGGAAAAAATTAAAAGACCTAGTTGATAAATTGAGATAGTCAGTCTTTTGCCTAACGAAGGCTTGAGCTCGTTAAAGATAATTTTCATGCGCTGCTGGACCTTAGTTGCTCTTCTAGAAGCTTGCTAATTTTGTAGGATGGCTAAGCTTATTACTTTAGTTTCTTTGGCGCCAGTATTAGCTTGCGACCTTCGCCGGGGTTCGGAAAAAATTAATCAATTAGGTGAATCATAGTTTTCTTCAAGTAATCCGCATGCCTGGACTTGCGCCATCATGTGGCTCAATTAACCAGATATCTTTACCCCCAGGCCCTGCAGCCAATATCATTCCCTCAGATACACCAAATTTCATTTTTCGCGGTTTTAAGTTTGCTACTACTACAGTAAGTTTGCCAGTTAAATCCTCTGGTTTATAGGCGGTTTTTATTCCAGAAAATACTGTTCGGCATATTGGTTGGCCCTCTTCGTCTAAACCCAAATCAAGCGTGAGCTTTAATAATTTCTCAGCTCCTATGACAAGCTCTGCGGAAGTGATTTTTGCCACTCGCAGATCAATCTTTTTAAAATCATCAAATTCAATTTGAGGCTCGAATTTAATCTCAGCACTTTCCTTGTCTCGATTTTTTGGGTTTTGCTCGGTATGAGAAGCTTTTTTCGTATTGGTGATCATAGTTTGTACACTTTCTGTTTCGATCCTAGTAACCAAAGGTTCAAATCGATTAATTGAGTGATTTTTTAGAAGTAAATTAGCATCTGTCCATTGTAACGGAGGGATATTTAGGAAAGCCTCGGTTTTTAGAGCCGTTGCTGGCAACACTGGTTTCAAAAAAGTGATTAATAACCTGAACGCATTTAAGCCAGTGGAACATATTCTTTGCAATTCGGGTGAAGCTTTGTCAGCCTTGCCAATCACCCAAGGTTGTCTTTCGTTGATGTATTGATTTACTTTGTCGGCAAGCATCATGATGATGCGTATTGCTTTTCCATAGTCCCTGTCATCATATAATGTTGCGATCTCGTCTTTGTATGATTGAATTTGATCAAGAATGTCGGGAGCATCAAGCTCAGAGCTGAGTTTTCCTTGGAAACCTTTAGAGATAAACCCTGAACAGCGGCTAGCAATATTAACTACTTTTCCTACAAGGTCCGAATTGACTCTCTGCACGAAATCCTCAAGGTTCAGGTCGAGGTCATCAATGCCTGAAGATAATTTAGCGGCCAGATAATATCGGAGATGCTCAGGGTCAAGATGATCTAAGTATGTCCGAGCATTTATGAAAGTGCCTCGTGATTTTGACATTTTTGTGCCATTGACGGTCAGGAAGCCATGAGCAAAAACGGCGGTTGGGGTTCGATATCCAGCACTTGTTAGCATAGCGGGCCAAAATAAAGTGTGAAAATTTATTATGTCTTTCCCTATGAAGTGATAAAGCTCCGTATCGGAGTTTTTGTTCCAATAATCATCAAAGTCATAATCTGTTACCGAGCAGTAGTTTTTAAAACTCGCCATGTAGCCAATGGGTGCGTCTAGCCAGACATAAAAGTATTTGCCTGGAGATCCTGGAATTTCAAAACCAAAGTAGGGCTCATCTCTGCTTATATCCCAATCCCGAAGGCCATCTTGCAGCCATTCATCTAACTTATTGGCTACGGAATCCTGCAATGTGCCGCTGCGGGTCCATGCTGTGAGCATTTCGCTGAAAGCTGGTAGAGTAAAAAAGAAATGTTCTGATTCCTTCTCTACAGGAGTCGCGCCTGAGATTGCGGATTTCGGATTTATTAGGTCTGAAGGGTTATAGGTAGCCCCACAAACCTCGCAGTTATCACCATATTGCTCCTCGGACTTACATTTCGGACAAGCGCCAGTCACATATCTGTCGGCAAGGAATAATTTTTTTTCCGGGTCATAAAGTTGTTTTATTTTCCGCTTCGCGATGTGACCATTATTTTTGAGAGCAAGGAATATACTCTCGGATAGCGCTTTGTTCTCTTTTGAATGGGTTGTGTGAAAGTTATCAAAGCCAATTAAAAAGCCCTTAAAATCCTGCTCATGTTGTTGCTTAATGGTGTCAATCAACTTCTGAGCGGTGATATCTTGCGATTCTGCACTTAGCATTATCCCAGTACCATGCGCATCGTCCGCACAAACATAAGTGCAGTCATGTCCCTGTAATTTTTGAAATCTGACCCAAATATCGGTTTGGGTAACTTCCATAATATGACCCAAATGAATATCACCGTTCGCGTAGGGTAGAGCGCTAGTTACGAGCATTTTTCGTTGCTTCACTTCATTTTCCTTGAGATATAACTGCAGCTAAACTCTCTCGTAATTGGGTGTTAATTAATATTAGTGGATGAACACTCATGAGCCCCATATATGTCGGCCGTTTCAATACCTTCTTCTATAATTTGCGCGCAGAAAACATAATATTTTAGGGTCTCTCTGCTGTGGATAGAGTTTCCATAGGGTAGTCTAGCTGCATGGGATATGCAGAATTAACTACTTCGGGTTATTGTGTCTTCGCGAACCTTTTCTTAATCAGGAGCCGATAGAACCTCCGAATATTATATCCATAATCTATATTTTAAATAGTATCCGTTGATCGTTTCTTTAATATGGTCAATCTAATAGCTCTTGAGATAGAGTTAGCCGATATTTTGAGACAGAAAGAAGTGCGATTTGTAAATAAAGGTGAATCACTTCTGGATAGCCTTTATTATACGGAGTCAATTTTAAAACTACATTAAGAGATATTGTGACTCATGACGATTAAATCGGACAAGTGGATAAAGCGAATGGCAGAAACTGAAGGGATGATTGAGCCTTTTGAATATGAGCAGGTTCGATTTTCAGGAGAAGGCAAAGTGATCTCTTATGGAACTTCTAGCTATGGCTATGACGTTCGCTGTGCTACTGAATTTAAAATTTTTACCAATGTTCACACAACCAGTGTTGTGGACCCTAAAAACTTCGATGAGTCGAGCTTTATATCGATTGATGAGCCCTATTGTATAGTTCCACCAAATTCCTTTGCATTAGCCAGAACAGTCGAGTACTTCCGCATACCCAAAGATGTCTTGACGGTTTGTTTAGGTAAATCGACTTACGCACGCTGCGGAATTATTGTTAACGTTACGCCGCTTGAGCCAGAGTGGGAGGGGCATGTTACGCTGGAATTTTCGAATACAACTCCGTTGCCCGCAAAAATCTATGCTAATGAGGGTGTAGCGCAAATGCTCTTTTACCAATCAGACGAGCAATGCGAAGTCACCTACAAACAGCGAGGCGGGAAATACATGGGCCAAGTCGGAGTAACCCCGCCAAAAGCTTAATTTATAGGCGCCTTTTGAGTTTGGATTACGTCCTCAAGGTATGTTCCGCTTTACCAGTATTTAGCGTCAATTTGACGCCAAATAGCTAAAAAATTGACGACTAACAGCTCATAAGTCAAATTTTTGGCGATTTATACTGCCGAAAAGTCTCTCCCTCTCTTGTTCACCCGCCGCTAAAGCCCATTTTCTCTATGCTATGGCAAATTCTAGCGCTATTACGATAGCTGGAACAATTATTGCTTATTGTAGTTATTGGATTACCCATGAAAAACAATTTAAGTGGGAAGGACTCGAAAACTAAAATGTCTAGACATTTAGTGACTGGGTTATGAATTGAAATAAGACGGGATAACTGAATATGAGTGCAGCAATAGAAGCCACCGTATACAGCATTGACACAAGTAGTAGCGAAGTAACCGAAGAGTATTTAAACGAGATTGTTGAGCGTTACGCACCCCTGGTTAAGAGGATTGCGCATCATCTTTTGCTCAGAATGCCGGCGAGTGTGCAGGTGGATGATTTGGTGCAATCAGGCATGATAGGCCTTCTTGAAGCAGCTAAAAAATATGATGTTTCGAAGGGTGCAAGTTTTGAGACCTATGCTGGCATAAGAATTAGGGGGTCAATGTTAGATGAGGTTAGGAAAGGCGATTGGGCTCCGAGAAGTGTTCATAGAAAATCTCGCAAGGTGGCTGAGGCCATAAAATCGATCGAGGCTCGAACTGGGAAAGATGCGAAAGACAAAGAAATCGCGCAAGAAATGGAGATTGACCTCAATTCTTATTATTCGATTCTCCAAGATGCTAGTGGATCAAGATTGTTTAGTTTCGACGACATAATGGAGGGGGATGATTCTGCTATTGAATTGGCTGTGGGCGAATTACCAGGTCCCTGTGATGGATTGCAAAGAGATACGTTTAAAGCTCACCTGGGAAGAGCAATTGGCGGTTTGCCGGAGAGAGAGAAACTTGTATTAGCGCTCTATTACGATGAGGAACTAAATCTCAAAGAAATTGGAGAATTGATTGGAGTAAGTGAGTCTAGGGTTAGTCAGATTCACAGCCAAGCAGCTATGCGCCTTCGTGCTCGCCTATCAGATTGGAAGTAATTAAGTAAGTGCGGGTAACCAGATTTGACTTATCTTTGCCAATCGTTGGTGCTGAATTGGCCTGTCCGCATTGTCGCGGCGTCTGCTCTAGCCGTTTTTTCCGTTAGATATTTAAAGTTTTCATTTTTTCTTAGCAAGATTGTGAGATGTAAAGAATATCTAAGATACTTTACTAGTTCGTGACCTTAAAATACCTAAGTGCAGATCATTCATGGCATACTTGAGGTGACAAATCTTTGCGATACCAAAAACTTTAACGTTGAAATATAGTGGTTTTGAAAAGGATTGTTGGTGGAAGAAACTAGAGATCTAGAAGTTCTTAATGTGTCTCAACTGTTTTGCGAGCGGGATGAAAGAATTTTGTTTCAAGATTTGACCTTCTCTGTAAGTGGCGGGCAGATATTGCAAATTAAAGGTTCAAACGGCAGCGGTAAAACCACTTTGCTCCGGATGTTGTGCGGCTTGAATTCTGGTTACCAAGGTTCTATTACCTGGCGTGATAAGCCGATCGAAGAGTGTCTTCATGACTTTTATTCATCTTTAACCTATATCGGACATCGTGTAGGTGTAAATAAAGTACTTTCACCTATAGAGAATCTGCGGTGGGTATCTAATTTGCATCATCGGGTAACGGACCAGACTATTTACTTTACCTTGCAAAAAATGGGACTAAAGGGTTTCGAGGAATCACAATGTTTCAGCCTTTCAGCCGGACAGCAACAGAGGGTCTCTTTATCAAAACTTCCACTTATTCGAAGTAAGCTATGGGTTTTGGACGAACCATTTACTACCCTTGACGCTGAGGGGATAGAATTACTTGAAAATTTATTATGCGAACACGTTGACCGGGGCGGACTTGCTCTCGTGACAACCCACCATCAACTTGCAATCCCCGGTATAACCGTCTTGGATTTAGGCTGAACGTGAGAAAAAAACAATCTTCCACTTATCAAGCGTTTGTTGGAACTCTAAAAAGAGACTTGTTGATTGCTGTAAAAAGGAAGAACGATATCGCTAATCCCTTTATTTTTTTTCTTATAGTTACAGCTCTTTTTCCGATTGGAATTACTCCAGATCCAGCTCGCCTAGCCGAGATTGCAGCCGGAGTTCTTTGGATCTCTGCTCTATTAGCTTCATTGTTGGCGATGGACAATTTGTACAATGCAGATTTTGAGGACGGTTCTTTAGAGCAGCTGCTTTTGAGCCATCACCCGTTATACTTTTTAGTACTTGCGAAGAATATTGGGCATTGGCTTGTAAGTGGCTTGCCGGTGGTGCTCGTATCTCCTTTGATTGCCTACATGCTTAATTTTCCGAGCGACTCTTACTTGGTTCTATTTATTACGCTGCTGATGGGAACGCCGATTCTAAGTTTGCTGGGCTCGATTGGAGTTGCTTTAACTGTGGGATTGGGGAGCCGAGGGCTTGTTCTCGCCGTAATTACTCTCCCAATGAGCGTTCCAGTCCTAATTACTGGTACGCTAGCGATTCAAGAAACCGGAAATGGCGCCCCTTTAGCTGGTTATTTAGCTATACTGGGTGCGATGTTGGTTGGCTCGCTAACTCTGGCGCCTCTCGCCTCCGCGTTGGCTTTGCGAATTAGCGTAAATTAGGCATTAAAATATTATACTTATGGTCTAATTTTGTGATTACCCCGTAATAACAATGGGTTATAATCTGACAATTAGCGGTTAGTATTAAACTTCGCAGTTCTCAAAGTTAAGAAGTAAGGTAATTATGTGGTTATGGTTTGCTAAATTAGGCTCACCAAGATGGTTTTATGAGGTCTCGGGCAGATGGCTGCCGTGGTTATCGGGAGGCATGCTGGTCCTGATGTCGTTGGGCATAATCTGGGCGTTGTTATTTTTGCCTCCTGATTACCAGCAAAGTTTCACCACGCGGATTTTAGTGGTTCATGTAGCGGTGGCTGGCACCTCTCTCGCTTTTTTTCCTCTGATGGCGGTGGCTGGAACTATCACGCTTGTTTGGAAGATGAAACTGGCGGACATGGTGGCTAAAAATGCGGCTCCGCTTGGTGCGTGGTTTTCTTTCGTCACGCTCGCCACTGGCTCGCTTTGGGGAAGCGTTATGTGGGGAACTTGGTGGGAATGGACTGATGCTAGATTGGTGTCAATGTTGTTTCAGTTTTTCTTGTTGCTAAGCGTGATTGCGCTCCGCTCCGCGATAGAGGATTCAGAAAAAGCGGCAAAAGCTTGTGCTTTGCTGTCTATCGTAGGGTGCATCAATACCGTGATAATTAAGTACTCAGTAGAGTGGTGGAATGTATTGCATCAGCCCTCTAGTCCCATCAACATGTCAAACGACAGTGCGAATGGTCCTGAGTTTTGGTTAGCTACTGGTGTTATGATCATAGCAGTTTATTTATTTTTTACAGTGAGTCTGATTTTGGCTACGCGCAACGAGATACTCCAAAGGGAAAGTCGATCTCAGTGGGTGAAGGATATCGTAAACTGAGAGGTTAGGATTTTGGCGAGATTAGGGAACCTATAATGATTGAGGCTATTCAATTTTCTAGTTTTGGTGAGTTTCTGAATATGGGAGGTTATGCTTTAAATGTTTGGGGAGTATATGCAATTTTTGGTTTTTTTGTAGGAGTGAATCTTTTAGGTCCACTCCGCCGGAGAAAGAAAATTTTGCGAGATCTGAGAAGACGATCAAAATTAGAAAATGCAGAGAGTTAGCTACTGGAGCAGCATGAAGTTTGAGATCGGAGAATTGAATTGAAACCACATCGGAAACAAAAGTTGGCCGTTATTATATTTGTAGCCACGGGGTTAAGCGTTACTGTTGGTCTGACTTTGTTTGCGCTTGGCCAAAACATGAATATGTTTTATACGCCTTCGCAAGTAGCTCTGGGTGAAGTTGAAGTTGGCCGACAGTTTAGGATTGGCGGTATGGTTAAAAAAGGAACTTTTGTTTCTGCGTCAGATAGTTTGCGCGTAAAGTTTGAGACTACTGATTACGTCCATGCCGTGCCGGTTCAGTATGAAGGTATACTTCCTGATCTGTTCCGAGAAGGTCAAGGAATTGTAGCCGAAGGAAGTGTAGATGCCGGCGGCGTGTTTACGGCGTCAAAAGTACTTGCAAAGCACGATGAAAACTATATGTCGCAGGAAGTCAAAGCTGCATTGGATGCAGCTGGAACTTCTCAGCCCAACCAAAATTTTCAGAACAGGCCGGAATTATAAATGATTCCTGAACTAGGACATTTCTCTCTGATTTTAGCTTTTTGCTTAAGTATTATACTTGGCACTCTGCCTGTGATCGGCGCCGCTAAAAATAACGCTCTTTGGATGAGTCTGGCCAGACCACTTTCGGCCGGGGTATTCGTGTTTCTTGGGATATCACTAGTAATTTTAGCTTACGCGTTTGTAACAGACGATTTTTCTGTGCAAATCGTTGCCGCTCAGTCAAATTCTTTGTTGCCACTTCGGTATAAGCTGACTGCTCTTTGGGGAGGCCACGAGGGTTCGTTTCTTCTTTGGACCTTTATGCTAGCCAGTTGGATGTTGTTGGTCAGTGTTTTTAGCAAAAGTATGCCGATCCAATTTGTGGCGAGGGTACTAGGAGTACTTGGTGGGTTATGCGTCTGTTATATACTTTTTATGGTAGCGACATCGAATCCTTTTGCTCGCATTGTCCCGTTGGCACCGTCGGATGGTTCGGACTTGAATACAGCGTTGCAAGACTTTGGTTTTATTGTTCACCCTCCAACGTTATATATGGGCTATGTTGGCTTTTCGGTTGTTTTCGCGTTCGCAATCGCAGCACTACTTAGTGGTAAGCTAGATTCTGCTTGGGCTCGCTGGTGCAGGCCTTGGGCAAACATGGCGTGGGGTATCTTAACGATTGGTATCGCATTAGGAAGCTGGTGGGCATACTACGAATTAGGTTGGGGTGGTTGGTGGGCGTGGGACCCCGTAGAAAACCCGCCGTTAATTACTTGGCTTTTTGGTACCGCTCTAATTCATTCTCTAGCTGTAACTGAAAAGCGTGGTGTATTTAAAAGCTGGACGGTCTTGCTGGCAATACTCGCTTTTGCCGGGAGTTTGCTCGGTACATTTATAACCAGGTCTGGCCTGCTAACTTCGGTTCACGCATTTGCAAGCGATCCGACGAGGGGCGTTTTTATCCTAGGAATATTAGCGCTAACCGTTGGTGGGGCACTCTTGCTTTTTGCATTTCGCGCCCCTTTGTTGAAAAGTGAGGTAGGCTTCTCGCTGGTTTCTCGCGAAATTTTTATTCTAACTAATAACGTTTTATTGGTGGTCTCGGCGGCTTCTATTTTTCTCGGTACGTTATTCCCTATGGTGTATCAGGCTATCACTGACGATTTAATTTCTATCGGCCCACCATACTTTAATGCGATCTTTGTACCGTTAATGATCATCCTAGTGGTATTTTTAGGGTTCGGTCCGATGACTCGGTGGAAAAGGACTTCAACCGATTATTTGATTGGGCAGGTTATAAAAGTACTTATAGCAAGTCTTTTCATAGGGATAGCGCTTCCTCTCGTAGTCTTAGTGGGATTCTCTTTGGCGGCAACTGTCTGCGTTAGTCTCGCATCTTGGATTGTGTTGACTATTGCTAAGGATATGTCTAACAAAGTAGTTAACAAATCTTCTGTTATGGCAGGATTATCGTCTCTGCCGTTAAGTTATCTTGGGATGCTTCTCGCACACTCTGGAATAGCGGTGATGTTAATTGGAGTGGGCCTTACCACTTTCTTTAGTTCGGAGAGGAGTGTCTTGCTGGGACCCAATGAAAGCGTCGAACTGGGATCGTATAGTTTTCGATTTAATGGGCACGAGGAGATACGCGGTCCGAATTATATTGCTGACCAGGCCAGTATTAGCGTTATGAAAGATGGCTCGGATATAGGTAACTTGTTTCCTGAAAGAAGAATCTATTTAGCGACAGGAACCCCCTCAACAGAAATGGCTATCGACGCGGGATTTATACGTGATTTGTTTGTAACTCTGGGCGAGGAGAAGGATGGCGGAATCTGGTCGATGACCATATATGTGAAGCCATTCGTGCGATGGATCTGGCTTGGCGCTATTCTGATGGCGTTGGGGGGCGCAATTGCAGCTGGAGATAAGCGTTACCGACTTTTACGTCAACGAAAAATTCGTAATAGGAAAGAGAACGAACTCAGCTCCGGTATGCAGCCAGCCACTCAATGACGATGAATAGGTTCGCATTTTTTATTCCTGTTCTATGTTTCTTGCTTCTCGGAGGGCTACTCTGGCGGGGCTTGTATCTCGATAGTCGAACCTTGCCTTCAATGCTAATTGACAAGGCGATGCCAGAATTTTCGTTAAGAACAGTCATGGGTGAGCCGGTTAGCAATGCAGACTTACCCAACGAAATCTTTCTTTTGAACGTTTGGGGTAGCTACTGCTTACCATGTTTAGTCGAGCATCCAACCTTTATGCGCTTAACAGAAGAGAATCAGATCAAAGTAGTCGGAATTAATTATAAAGATCGAAATGAATTAGCGACAAGCTGGTTAGAAACAAACGGCAATCCATTTGCTTACAGCATTGAGGATGAGAGCGGGCGTTTTGGGATCGATTTAGGTGTCTACGGCGCGCCAGAGACATATCTAGTCGACTCTGAGGGGGTTATTCGATTTAGGCATGTGAGTGTTTTGGATGAAACCGTATGGCTTGAAAAATTTGTGCCTGCAATAGAAGAACTGAGAGCCGGGTCGAGGGAGCAAAAACTGTGAAAACTCTTTCTACAAATTTACTTAAGTATAGTCTCGTCTCAAGCATCGCCATGGCTACAATCTTGTTTTTTCCAAAGGGCTCAGCTCAGGTGGATGCGTTCCAATTTGACGATTTAGTGCAACAAAGTCGATTTAGACAGCTCTCAGATGAGCTTCGGTGCCCTATGTGCCAGAACACAAATTTGTCAGGTTCCACTGGGGGGGTTGCTGAAGATTTGAGGCGAGAGATATATCGAATGATTTTAGAAGGGAAGTCCAATGAGGAGATAGAGCAATTCATGTTCGAAAGATACGGCGATTTTATTTTCTATCGACCTCGTTTTCGAGCAGAAACCGTTTTACTTTGGTTTGGGCCCCTAATATTTCTTCTGATAGGGGGCTTTGCAGCCCGTGGAATTTACAGGAAGGCGGCAGTGGCTGATGATGGCAGGGCCGATTCACTGAGTGACGAGCAAGAAGCACAGATTAGCGACCTGGTGGGTCACACAGGTAAAGCGGAGTAATAATTGTTCTGGATATTGACGTCAAGCTTATTTTGTTTAGCAATGCTTTTTGTTTTGGTGCCGGTCCTGCGCATTGACGTTCGCGCTCGTGAGCAGCAAAAAGATGACCGGGACCTGCGAAAAGAAACGAATATAAAGCTGTTTAAAGAAAGAGAAGTGGAACTACAGGCAGAGTTGTCTTTAAATCATATCGACGAAAAGCAATTCAATGATCTGATCCTAGAGCTAAAACAGAGCTTGTTGGCGGATGTAATGATAGATGCTAAAGGGTCAAAAATATTGACTAAGGAAAAGAGCACTTCAGTTCAAACCGGTGATAATAGAGTGTTTTTCTCTAAAAACATTCTGGTCCCAGTGGTTATGGTGTTAATGATCCCTGTTCTTGCTTTCGGGTTATATAACCAGTGGGGTTATCTTGATGACGTAGAGATGATGCCACTGTACGAACGGACTATCAGTAATTTTGAAAACCCTGAAGAGGCGCAAGCCCTTATTGTGGCCCTTGGCCAAGAAGTTCAAGCAAACGAAAATCAACCTTGGGCTTGGTATTTCCTTGCAGAAAATTTTGCAAATATTGGCATGTTTAACGAGGCAGAAATTTCTTATGCACGCTCTGCTGATTTGCTAGAAGGCACTTTTGAAAAGGCGGTCGTGCTTGGCAGAGTTGCGATGACAAAATATATAAATGCAGAATTACAATTTACTCCGGAGGTGCAAAGGGTTGTTAATGAAGCTAGAGAAATAAATCCGAACGAAGTAACAATTTTACAATTATTGGCCTCTAACGCTTCTGCAAATGAAAACTTTGCTGAGGCTATTGGGTACTGGCGATTGCTTATACAAGCAAACCCTAATTCAGAGCAAGCCGAATCTCTGAGGTTAAACATTGCAAGTGCTCAAAACATAATGGCAGAGCAGGAGCCGTCTGGGGGAAATAATCCCATAATTAACGTGGTTCTCTCGTTGCGAGAGGGTTTGGAATTAAATCGTAACTTAAGAGTTTTTGTCGCGGCGAGAGACGCAGATCAAGAGGGATTGCCGCCCCTTGCGGCGATAGATCTAACAGTGGCTAATTTGCCTACGACGATACGGCTTGACAACTCTTCTGCTGTAGGCCCTTTTAATTTAGCCTCTGCCAATGAAATATATGTCTCAGCATTAGTCTCACAATCAGGTACGGCTACGCCACAAGTTGGAGACTACCGCGTTGTGTCAGAACAATTTTCACACAATAATGAATCAAATCAGCTTGATCTTATTATTTCTGAACGGGTAGATTAGGGCAATTCTTCTCGTTGGTAACACTGATGTATTGGGGTGAATTTCTTACAATAGCATTGGCACATTTCTTTGCAGTAGCGTCTCCTGGCCCAGATTTCGCTATGGTTTTTCGCCAAAGTATTAGAGGTGGAACTAAAATAGGAATATGGACTAGCTTCGGGGTCAGTATAGGTATCTTTTTACATGTATCTTATTGCATCCTTGGAGTAGCTTTGCTTCTCTCTCAGTCATCTCTTTTTATGAGCACCATGAAATATATAGCGGGATGCTATTTAGGTTTCATTGGTGTGCAATCTATAAGGAACGCCTCGCCTATGATGCAAG
>MDTC01200731.1_pt1 | contig 15531 bp, 5 predicted proteins | sample 811181 | NCBI WGS metagenome assembly MDTC01 (sample SAMN05326644, study PRJNA326480) | marine metagenome | isolation source: seawater | place: Pacific Ocean: North | collected 2011
AATGAGAGGTATGACATACGCTTTTGATAATAACACTGGTGGTAATCATCCTTTTAGAATTCAATCTACTCAAGGATTATCGGGTACTCCATACACTACAGGTCAATCTGGTAGTGGAACTTCTGTGTTGTATTTCACTGTTCCTATGGATGCTCCTGCTACACTGTATTATCAGTGTACAATTCACGCAGCAATGCAAGGTCAAATTAACATCGTAAGCTAATAAATGGCAAGAACTGTTCCTGGTACTGGTGCTGTAATCGAACCGATTTTCGATGAAATTTTTGGTGTTCGAGCAGTAAACGTTTTAGACGGAGGATCGGGATACGTTCCTTCAGATCCACCACGTTTGACTGTTAATGGTTGTGGAACTCCTGATGTAGAAGCATTATTATATCCAATTATTGATGAAGACTCTGGTAAAATTATTCACGTTAGGGTATTAAACAGAGGAAGAGGTTACGATCCATTAAGACTTAAGATTACACCTTTACAGGAAACTCCGAGTGTAGTTACCTCTTTTGATATTAATAGAATTTGGCAAGGTCATCCTAATTCACCCACAACTGGTGTATTTTCTACCAGTAACGCAGGTGATAAGATTGATAGATTAAGAATACAATCTGATAATCATCCTAAACCATCAATGCATACAGGTATTGATGTTGAGAGACAACCTGGTGGTAACCCTTTAATTGCAGATAGATCTTTTGATCAAACATTCATATATCGTGGTGGAAAAGACGTTCCTAATCCAGGCACTAGACAGATTCAAACTGATAAAGCTATCGGTATTATGGCAAACGGTGGTTTGCTGCATACTCCCGAATTTGGTGCTGATGGAAATCCACCAGCTGAATTCCAAATTGATACAGTAAAATATGATTATGTAAAAAACACTAACGCTTATGACGCAGTAATTGATAATAACACATATTTTTATCAGTCAAGTAAAGTTATAGATGAATTTGCTCTTGATAATGGAGTATTTGAATGGGGTAAGATATCTCCACAAAATATATTCACTTGGAATATTAAAGTAGAAGTTGATAATCTTTATCTTACTGTAAATCAAGTCGATGAAACCTTAGGTTCTGTCGAAGTTGGTAGAATTATTGATGAAATATCTGGAATAGCAAGAGGAGAAATTGCAAAAATTGTTAGAAATAATCAAAATGTTATTACCAATATTTACATAAGAAATGTTAGTACTGGTGCATCTTTTGCACAAGGAGATAAAGTTTTAGGTTCTAATGGATTTAGTTTTACTATTACCGAAGAACCAGAAGCATTACCAAATGGTATTTTTTATATTGATTTTGGAACAGATGCAGATGAATTTGGTCCTTTTGTTCCTGGTCAATATTACTTTGCTCCAGAAGGAATTAAAGTTCAGAGAAATTATCTAATTATATGGAATCAGTCTGATAGTTCTAACGGACCATCAGAGGCACATCCTCAAGGTCATGCGATGCAGTTCAGCACCACTGCAGATGGTATTCATAATACATCGCCAGGTACTGTTTATTACAATAGCACAGGTGTAAGTCAAGCACCTGCTGCTGACTATGAGAATGAATTTGCACCAATCTTCTTGATGAATGCGGATGAAAATGGATTTATATATTATTTCTGTAAACATCATCCTGACATGTCTGGTAAAGAGGGACATGAAGGATATATGTATCTGGATCCTGAGATCGAAGTTGAACCTCATCCAAATAATTACTACTTAGAAGATTATTATCAATCAGATTCAAATAATCCTAATACTATTGATCGTTCTCGTCATGTAGATGGTCACTCTAAAGTTTTGGGTATGTCCTTTGATGGATATCCTATTTACGGTCCTTGGGGATATAACGCTAGTGGTGCGGTTGCTAGAGAAACTTCTTCGTATCGTTTGAGAACTAATATTGAATTGCAAGGTAGTAGACCTCAAGTCAATACAGTATCTAATGTAACTTATGCTATTACAGTTGTAAACGACAAGTTTGTTTATGGTGGAGCATCACCTAGTTTCTTAAACCTTGAAAGAGGAAAAACATATATTTTCAATCAAGATGATGCATCGAATGCAAATCGCACATTGTTGATTTCTTCACAAGAAGATGGGTGGCATACATCAGACCCATCGATTGTTGGTAATACAGATGATCTATACGATGGTCCTGTAGTTAAGGGTAATGGCGTAAAATATTATATCGATGGTTCGGAAACAACTTACCAATCATATATCTCTGGTTTTAATGGTGCTACAACAAGAGAAATTAGATTTACAGTTCCTGTAAATGCTCCTAATGTATTGTATCTTTTCTCATATACTGGAACTGGATTTGGAATTAGGGTAGTTAATAATGGTTATGTACTGGGTGATCTAGTAAATGATTACATCTATGATTCATCTGTAGGAACTTTGGATGAATATAATGGTAAATTTGCAGTAACACCTGAGTATCCAAATGGAACTTACGCATACTTTATGACTGAGGATAGTAGTGGTAATCCTGCTTATCCTTACGCTATTGGTCGTAGATTCTATGGAGTTCCTTTATTTGAAGGTGATACAGTTCCATCAGAAGTTGATGTATTCCCATCAGAGGCAGAAGGAGAAGTTATATTAACTGACTCTGGAACAGTTTCTTATGTCAGAATGACCAAGAAAGGTGATAACTTCTTTGGTGCTGCAACAGCAAAAATTTTAGGTGGACAGGGAACTGGTGCTACAGCATCTCCCGTCGTACAAACTGTTACTGGTTTATCTTTGTTAAACAAAGGTAGAAATTATGCTACTCCTCCAACTCTTATTTTTGAAGGTGGTGGTGGACAAGGTGCTCAAGGTGCTGCAGAAATTGACACTCTTGGTGAAGTCACCTCTATCTCTGTGGTAGATGAAGGTGAGTTCTATCAAGAACCTCCATTCATTCTAGTCACTGGCGGTGGTGGTATTGGTGCAAAAGCAGTCGCTAATATTGATCAGGGTAGAATAACAAGTATTAATGTAACTGATCCAGGTAAAGGTTACACATCTGCACCTAATATTATCTTTACTAAATTAGTTAATTTAAAGAGAAAATCAGATGCTAGACAGTCATTTAACTCTTCTCTCATATACTTAACAGGTGTTGTAAAAGATGTTGCTGCAGCAGATACTGAAATCTTCGTTGATTCCACCGATGCATATCCTGGTTCTGGTGCTATTATTCTTAATACCGAAACTATCAGTTATACTTCTAAGTCTGCTGGTAAGTTTTCTGGTTTAACTCGTGGTGTAAACTTTAACTATGATCAACGTGTTATTTTAGACGCAGGTCAAAATGATTCTAATGGTATATCAACATATAAATTTAGTGTTGGGGATATTGTAATCCGTGCTGTTGAAAGTGCAAGCAATAAAATTGCAAAAGTTTATGATTGGAATCCTGCAACTAGAGAATTATTAGTCGTATTTGAAGTTGACGAGTTAGCGTTTATTGATGGTGGTATACCTTCTACTGAAGACGCTATTGTTCAGTTCGATGGAGGAACTGCAGCAAGTGCACCATCAGGATTTGATCCTCATGTTATTTTGAATACAAATGGTAGCAACATCACATTGTTAACAGTTCCTATTCAACTGTTTACTGATAGATCATTCCAAGATATTGCTGAAAATGATGGTGCAGGTGATGGTATTGCTGACTTGGTAAATACTGGAACAGATTATGCTGGTCAGATTAGTCTTGATGGTGGTTTATATAATTCACTTTATGGTATTGAAGAAACTCAAGGTGGAACTAACACAACTCTATTCGCTGTTGGTGATAGAGTAAAAGACGCTAGTTTACCATTTAAGTTTGCAACTGTTGACACTGCAGGTACACTTACTGATGGTGTAGACCATCCTGCTATCCTAAATATCTACTTAGATCCTAATGTAGGTAATGGTGCAAACTTCAGTGTCAATGAAGTTGTCATAGGTGCTGTATCTCAAGTGCGAGCAACCGTAGTTTCTTGGGATCCTGCGTTAAGTCTTTTACAAGTTAAAGACATAGTTCCATTTAATACAGGTAATATTAACGTTGGTATTGGGGGATTACTATATGAGTTCTCTCAAGATGGAACTGTTGTTGATTTTATAGTTCAAAATCCAGGAACTAACTATACAGGAACACCAACAGTTGCCATTGAAAATATTGGTGATATACAAGCAACTGCTACGGTTACCATGACCACTGCGGGTGACCAGGTTGCTTCTTTAAATATCACAAATGGTGGATATGGGATTAAACAAAGCGTTGATGGCACATATGCATATCATCCAACAACTGTATTTACAAATGCTGGTGGAGATTCCACTGGTTCTGGTGCAGTTGTACAAGCGGTTCTCGGTGGTGAGAACCTCGTAGGTAACGGTGGAGCAACGTATAGAATCAAGAGAATTGATTATCAAACTATTGTTCGTTCGTAACCTTCATAAATAAACAGGAGGACAGGAGTCACTACTAGGAAATGGCAGCTCTATTAACAGATCAATTTAGGATTTTTTCAGCGAAAAAATTCATTAAATCTTTGGAGGGTCCTGATGCAACGCAAAGTGACGCTGCAGCAGGAGCAAACCGAGATAGGATTTACCTATTCATCGGTAGACCTCAGTCATGGGATAATGAAAACTCACCGCCACAGGCAGTGGATTCATTTTCCGAATTTTCGGGTTCTTATGATGACATGATCTCTCTCAAGAGAGTTCTGGCATCTGATACCGTGCAAGTTTGTCGTAGAATTGACTGGGTTTCTCCAGAACAAACTACTGGTGGACTTGGTTTCACTTATGACATGTATCGTCATGATTACTCTCCTAGTAAAACTGCTGCTTCTGGTGCGACTAAACTGTATGACTCTGACTTTTACGTTGTAAACTCTCAGTATCAAGTCTACAAGTGCATCTATAACGGAACATCGCCTTCTGATCCTAATGGTAAACCTTCTACAGTTGAGCCTACTGGTACTTCCACTAGCATTATTACAACTGGTGACAGTTACCGTTGGAAATACATGTACACCATCCCTGTTGCTTCAGTCCTCAAGTTTTTCTCCAACGATTACATGCCCGTCTTCACAAACGACGCGGTAAAAACTAATGCAGTCGCTGGTGAAATTGATACAGTAGTTATTAATTCTGCTGGTGCTGGTTACAACAACGGAACATACGACAACGTTTCCATTAATGGTGACGGAACTGGTGGTAGAGTTTCAGTTGTTGTTGATGGTGGTAAAATTATTTCCACAACGGTGACATCTGGTGGAACTGGATACACATTCGGTAAGATTAGTGTTGATAGTATCACTGGTATTGGAACAGGAACTGGTGGTCAAGTTGACGTTATCATTCCTCCTCCAAATGGTCATGGTTCTGACTCTGTTGTAGAACTTGGTGCATTCCGAGTTATGATTAATGCCAAACTTTCATATGATGAAGGTGCTGGTGATTTCCCGATTGATAACGATTATCGTCGTATTGGTCTTATCACTAACCCTTTGAAGTTTGGAACTGAAGAACTAATTTCTGATTTGACGGTATCTGCTACAAAAGCAGTTATCTTCTCTCCTACATTCCAAGGAAATTATGTCCCCGACGAAATTATCACTCAAACTAGAGTTGTTGGTGGTACGAACGTTACTGCTCGTGCAAGAGTTATCTCGTGGAACGCAATCACCAAAGTTCTGAAGTATTATCAGAACGCTGTTGATGGTATTTTCCCAGAAGTAACTGGTACACAAAATGAGTTTGATGGATCCAATGTAATTAATGGTGCAACATCTGGTGCTGCTGGTCAACCCGATGTTAACTTTCCAGCCGTTCCTAATGCTTCTTCTAGAACGATCAACAATACCGAGTATGACTTGGGTATGAAATTTAATAATGGTTATGCGAAACCCGAAATCAAGTCAAATAGCGGTGACGTTGTGTATATAGATAATAGAAGATCCATTAGTCGTGCAAACGACCAGGTAGAAGATATTAAAATCGTAATCGAGTTCTAATGGCACAAAACACTAATCTAAACGTCACACCATACTACGACGATTTCGATAAAGCAAAAAACTTTTATCGAGTGCTGTTTCGTCCTGGTTTTCCAATTCAAGCAAGAGAACTGACGCAAACTCAGAGTATCATGCAAAATCAGATCGAGAACGTAGGTTCTCATCTGTTTAAAGATGGTGCGATGGTCATTCCAGGTCAAGTAGGATATGACTTGGCAGTTGATGCTATCATGCTTCAAGAATCATTCTTGGGTGCTGATGTTGAATTGTATAGATCTCAGTTAGAAAATAAAATTATCACTGGTCTTACTTCTGGTGTTAAGGCAAAAGTTCTGTTTAGTGTTTCAGAAACTGCCTCTGAGAAAGGTTATATTACTTTATATGTTAAGTATATTGAGTCTGGTGGAGACGCACAAACTCAACAGACATTTACTAATAACGAGCAGTTAATTACAGATACAGAAATTACTTTCGGAACTACTCTTATTGAAGTTGGTTCTCCATTTGCACAATTACTTCCCACCGCAGCAATTCAAACTGGATCTGCTGCATACGTTCAAGAAGGTGTTTACTTCATTAGAGGTTTCTTCGTAGACGTACCATATCAATATATTCTTCTTGATCAGTATGGAACCACACCAAAATACAGAATTGGACTTGAAATCCTTGAGTCAATCGTCACGCCCGAAGATGACTTATCACTCAATGATAACGCTGCAGGAACATCTAATTATGCTGCTCCTGGTTCTCATAGATTTAGAATAACTACAAACTTAATTAAGAAACTTCTTACTGACGAAGCGGATAAAGATTTTATTGAATTACTTCGTATTAATGGTAATAAGATTGAAAAACTGGTTGATCGTAGTGCATATGATGAACTAGAAAAATCCTTAGCTCTTAGAACATTTGAGGAATCAGGAAACTACGTTGTAGACGATTTCCAAATTACTATGAGAGAAAACCTCAATGATGGTTTTAACAATGGTGTATATGAATTAGGAGATACCAGTGCACAAGGAAATACTGCAACTGAAGCAAATTATGCAGTTGAGTTTGGTCCTGGTACTGGATATGTAAGAGGATATAGAATTAAAACTCTTTCACCAAAATATGTTGATCTTGCTAAACCAAGAGATATTGATGCTGCACAAAATACAATTATTCCATTTGAGTTAGGTAATTTCTCACTTGTTGAAAATGTATTTGGTTTTGTAAACACATCTGGTTCTACAATCGCTCAAGCATATCAAACCTTAGAACTTCATGATAGATTTACAGCAACACCAGGTGATGCTGTTGGTAATGTTATTGGATACGCTCGTGTTGCTTCTCTAGAACACGCTGCTGATCCTAATACAACTTTTGGTGATAGTGATGACAGATATAAACTGAATCTCTTTGATATTCAGATGTTTACCATCCTTGATCTTGCAAGTGCTCAAACTATTGGTCTTGGTTCTATTGTTGTTGGATCAACATCTGGTGCTAGAGGATATGTGGTCAATGCATCTACTGGAGATCATGTAACTCTTTATTCTGTCGAAGGTGATTTCCAATCTGGAGAGATGATCACTGTTGATGGTCTCAATAAAGATACAATTACAAACGTTTATAATTATCAATACTCTGATACACGTCAGGTATTATCAAGAGATGAAAGCACAAACGCTATCGAATTTACTGCTGATATAGTTCTTGAAGATCTCCAAGAGATTCAAGGTTCTACATTTACATACGATGCTAGTGGCGGTTCTGAAAGTATTACAGGACAAAATTCAAACTTCTCATCTGATTTAAGATCTGGAGATAGAATTTTCTTTAGTGCTACAAAATTTGTCGATGTTGATTTTGTTGATCCTACAAACTTAACTTCTTCTAATCCTGCAACTATTTTTAACTATGCAAACCAGACTGTAAATGTAACACCTGGCGCTGGTTCTGCTGCTCCATCTGCTGGCGATTATTCTGTTTTAGTTAGATATAGAGCAAGTCTTAAAGGAACAGAGAATGCAACTCTCTTAGAAGAGTTACCAAAACCATACGTTAAGAGTATTTCTGATGAATCTATGGTTGTCAGAAGAACTTTTGATGCACAAACAGTGTCTTCTGGTTCTATCTCTATCACTCTTCCTGAGAATGAACAGTTTGAAGCATTATCAAATCAAAACTACACATTCACAGTTCTTGCAGGTAGTAACGGTACTTATCCTGTAGGAGATCAGATTCCTATTGTAACAAGTGGATCTGGAAACTTAGGGTATACAACCTTCACATCTTCGGATAGAACAACTATTCAGATGGATAACTTATCAAATATCACATCTGTTAAAGTTACTGCATCTATTTCTAAGAATGTTACACAAAGAAAGACTAAATCTTCTCAGAAGATGTTTGTCTTGAAAGTTAATAAAACTACTTTAAATTTAGATAAACAAAATTATAATTTAGCATACTCTACTCTCTATGGAACTAGAGTTCAAGACCAAGATATTTCTCTTGGATTAACTGATGCATATAAAGTTCATGCTGTTTACGAATCACTTGATGATAGTGATCCTGTAATTCCATCTATCACATTAGTTGAACCTACATTCTTTGCTACTGGAACTGTAGTTACTGGTGCAACATCTAAGGCAAGAGCAAGAGTTGTTGACTTTAACTCAAGCACACTTAAATTAACTATTGTTTACTTGAGTGGATCATTCATCTCTGGCGAATCTGTAACTGGAGTTGATAGTGCAAATAGTCCTATCGCAGGTATTATTAATGATAGTGTTGGATCTGTTATTGCTGGTTCTAAAGTAATTACGGATAGATATGATCTTGCAGTGGGTTCAACTGATTTCTTATATGGTATTTCTAGATTAGTTCGTAAGAAAGGTGTATCGACTCCAATTAGAAAGTTAAAGATTGTTCTTGATTACTATTCACACTCTGCTACTGGTGATTACTTTGGTGGTCAATCATATCTTGATACTGCATATGAAGATATTCCTGTATTTAATGAGAAGTTTTTACCTGATTATCTTGATTTCCGTCCAGGTGTTAAGAACTTGTTCAGTGGAACAGGAACAGTTGCATCTCCTGCATTTGTAAACTGTTCAACATTTGATTTTAAATCAAGAGTATTCCCAACTTCTAGTACTCCTGCAGCAACATTATTTGATATTCCAAAGATCAATAGTGACTTCCGTTGCGATTTTGATTGGTATCTGTCTAGAATTGATAAAGTATTCTTACTACCTAATGGTGAATTCCAGATTGTAAAAGGTAAATCAGCAGAAGATCCCCAAGATCCATCAGATTTACAAGATGGTATGCTTCTTGCAACATTATTACATGCACCATATGGATTTGATCCTGAGAGAGATGTAATTATTATCAGGTCTGAGAACAAGCGTTATACAATGCGTGACATTGGTAAACTTGAAACTCGTTTAGGACAAGTTGAGTATTATACTTCTCTTAATATGTTAGAGACTGATACATTTAATACTGAAGTGTTAGATGCTAATGGTAATAACAGATTGAAGAATGGATTTATTGTAGATGATTTTACAGATCACTCTAAGTCTGCTGTAGAAAATCCAGACTTTAATGCGTCTTTAGATTTTATTGAGGGAACAGTTCACCCATCTCATTACACTACTAATATTTCTCTGATTATTAATGAGTCATTATCTACAAATTATCAAAAAACTGGTCCGTTAATTACTCTTCCATATTCAGAAGAAATTTTAATTCAACAACCATATGCCTCTCGTGTTGAGAACGTTAACCCATTTAACGTTTTTGCATACATTGGTCGTATTGATCTTTTACCTGCTTCTGATGATTGGGTAGATACAAATCGTCTTCCAGTACGAATTACAAATATTGAAGGTGATTTCCAAGCAACTAGACAAAGATTAGGTGTTAATAATCAAGGTTTTGCACCTGTTCAATGGGGTGGTTGGAGAACAAACTGGACTGGAACTACATCTACATCTAGAACTTGGAGATCTGGTCGTCGTTCTAGTTGGGGTAGAGGTCGTGCTGTTGATAGAAGAACTACTACAACAACTACTAGAAGACAAACTAGAAGTGGTATCAGAACCAGAGTTGTTCCTAGAATTGATAATAGATCACTTGGAGATAGATTAGTATCTTCTACAACAATTCCTTGGATTCGTTCTAGAAATATTGAGGTTGCTGTTGTAAGAATGAAACCTAGAACTACTTTCTACGGATTCTTTGATGGTCAAAAAATTGGTGACTATATGATTCCTAAGATCATTGAAGTTATCAAAGATCCTACAACCGATAGTAGAACTAACTCTACACCATTTGTTGATGGTGAAACAGTTACAGGTTTAACAAGTGGATGTAAGTTCCAAGTTGATCCTCCTAATAATTTCTACGAATTCAATCCTTATGATGACACTTTGATGCCTACATCGTATTCATCTACTACAAACTTTATCAATATTGATACTGATAGACTTGCTGCTCAAGCAGTTGGTCAATACTATGGTAACTTCCAAGTTGGTGAAGTTCTTCAAGGTGATTCTGGTGCAAGAGCAGTTGTTAGGCAGCGTCGTCTTTTAACTGATAGACTGGGACAATGGAAAGGTTCTTTCTTTATTCCGTCTCCAGCAACTGATACAAATCCCCGTTGGGCAACTGGTACTAGAACAATGCGTCTCACAACTAATGAGAACGATTCTAGAGTTGCAGGAACAGTCGCATCTGCTGCTGAAACACAATATGCTGCTCAAGGAACGTTGAATACTTTACAAGAAAACGTTCTTGCTATTAGAAATGCTGATCTTGTTAGAGATACAGTTACACAAGATAGAACTACTAGATCTACTAGAACTGAAACACGTCAGGTTGGTTGGTGGGATCCACTCGCACAATCATTCTTGGTTGATGAAGAGGGTGGAACATTCTTGACATCTGTTGATATTTACTTCAACGCTAAAGATAGTAATATTCCTATCTCCATGCAAATCAGAACAATGGAAAATGGTTATCCAACTACAACTATTCTTCCTTTCTCTGATACAACTCTTAATCCTGATCAAGTCCAGATTTCTGAAACTGGTGCTATTGCAACTAGATTTACATTTAGAGCACCCGTATATATTCCACAGTCGATTGAACATTGCTTTGTCCTGTTCTCTGACTCTAATGAGTATCAAGTTTGGATTTCTCGTATGGGTGAATTGGATATCTCTGGTGACAGAACTATTTCTGAACAACCATATGCAGGTGTTCTATTCAAATCACAGAACGCGACAACGTGGACTGCTGATCAGTACGAGGATATGAAGTTTATTATTAATAGAGCAAGGTTTGATAATAGTGGTGCTACTAGAATTACCTTGAATAATGCTCCTCTTGATATTGGTAATGGAGGAAAGATTACTCTTGATATTGATCCTGTTATTACTTTCCAACCAGAACTTCAACTGGTTATGAGTTCACAGACACTACCTTATACAGTTGGTGCTAGAATTTATCAGAAGACTACACTTGCAGAGGGAACTATTGCTGCAATTACACCAAGTAATAGTGGCGTTCTTCTAACAGTCAATGATATTTCTGGTATCTGGGCAGCAGGTTCTAACACTGGTGGTGTTATTACTAACCGTGTTGTTTCATCTAAAACAACTGCAACTATGGTTGTATCAGGTGCATCAGGTGACTTTACTGTTGGTGAAACAATCACAGGTAACTCATCATCTGCTCCTACCGCAGAGGTTGTAACTTGGACATCTGGTACAAATACACTAACACTAAGATATGTTTCTACAGACTTTACTGCCTCGACTGAAACAATCACAGGTGGAGGATCTACTACTACTGCAACTGTGAGTTCTATAACTTACGCAGGTGACGCTGTTGAAGGTGGTGCGGTTAGTGATGCATTTGTAAATACCACTCCAACGTATACAACATCTCAAAGAAAAGTTAGAGTCATTCATCCTAATCATGGTATGCATGATACTGATAATAACGTTGTCATCACAGGAATCGTTTCAGAAGTTTCAGATACATATTTGACATCTTCTATATCTTCTAGTGATACATCAATTTCCGTTAACGATGCTAATGCTTTCCATAAATTAATCAATGGTGCTGCTATCAGTAGTACAAACTTAGGATACATTAAAATTGATGATGAAATTATGTCTTACAGTGCTATTTCTGCTAATGGTAAGACAATTACTGTTAACGAAAGAGGACTTGATGGAACCACTGCAGTGTCTCACGTTGATGAGTCAGTAGTTGAATGTTATAACCTTGATGGTATTCCACTCATCGAACTTAATAAGACACATACTGCAATTCAATCACCAACTCTTGATACTTATGATCTAGCAACTTCATCTATTGCTAGATTAGGAATCAAGTCTGGTGGAATGAAGGCGGTTGCAACACAGAATATTCAATATGAAATTCTTGTTCCTCAAATTCAGAAACTTCTTCTTCCTAAGACAGATATGACTGCAAGGGTTAATACCATTACAGGAACATCTATTAATGATGGAGTTACAATGTCGCAGAATTCATTCAGTAATACTGGTGCATTCTTAGATGTTAACCTTGATGAAGACAACTACTTTACTTCACCTCAGTTAATTTGTTCACAAGCAAATGAATCTGCTGAATTAAGTGGTGAGAAGTCAATTAGAATGGATCTTACTCTGACCACAGAGTCTACAACAGTAACTCCTGTTTTAGATACTGATAGATTATCCATCACAATGGTAAGTAACAGAATCAATTCACCCGCTAGTGTGAATAGTGCATTGTTACCTTTTGGTGATAATCATGAAGCAGTTTACATTACTAAGATTGCTGATTTGGTTAATCCTTCGACATCAATTAAATTAATCTTCAGTGCTTACCGTCCTGCAAACACTTTCATTAAACCGCTATATAGAGTATTACCGACTGGTTCAACCGATTCGATTGAATCTCAGGGTTATGAATTCTTCCCAACGGGTTCGGATTCTGCCTCTATTCCTGGTACAACGGAACAGGAAGTTTACAGAGAGTATGAATATGAAATTAGTGGATTAGACTTTAGTCAATATCAGATTAAAATCTTATTTGTATCTGCTAATCAGGCATACTCACCTATTATCAAAGATCTTAGAGCAATCGCTCTTGCTGTTTAAATGAAAGTACCAGTAAAAGATTGTGAAGGATGGTTTAAGGATGAGCATACTGGAGCAGTTCAGTGTGCTGATACTAAGCAATATAATGAATATATGCGAAACTATCGTGCTCGAAAGAAAAAAGAGCAAGACTTTGATACTTTACAAAATGAGGTTTCTGAGTTAAAATCGGAAATGGGTGATATCAAGTCGCTCTTACTAACGTTAGTTCAAAAACAAGATTAAATTATGTCTGCAACACCTAGTTCAGTTCCTGTGGAAAAAGTTTCACAGGAGAGTATGTTGAGTCAGTTTAAAGATCAACTTGGCAAACTCCTCGAAGAAAATCAGCAGTTATCTGCTAAAATCAAACAAAATGAAGTTCAAGCACTTAAGCTTCAAGGTGCTATTGAAACCCTAGAATATTACAACCCGCCAACACCAGAAACTATGTCACATCCTCCTGATGAGGAAACCGTAGATAACGTAGATGCGGAATAATATTGAAGGGGGCACAGTCCCCCTTTTTTACTAGCATAAATAACTTGGAAGCATTATCTCTATAGAGTAGTCCGTAATGGCAAATAGATTACAATTAAGAAGAGGTGGAGCCCAAGAATGGGCAAACTCTAACCCTATCCTAGCTCAAGGTGAGTTAGGAATCGAATTAGATACTGGTAGATTTAAGATCGGTGACGGTGTTACTGCATGGAACACCCTCCGATATGAACGACCTGTTGAATCTACGTCTAATACTGCAAATACTCTTGTACAGAGAGATGCTGATGGTAACTTCGCAGCAGGAACGATCACTGCAACTTTGATCGGTAATGCTTCAACTGCTGCTAGATTATCTTCAACTCGTCAAATTAACTTAGCAGATGACCTTACAGGATCTGCTGTTTTTGATGGATCTCAAAACATTACAATTAATGCTTCTCTAGGTCTAGTAACAACACTTCCACATTATGATGGAACAGCAACACCAACAGGAACTTACACAAAACTTGTTGTTGATGCTAAAGGTAGAATTACAAATGGTTCTTTCCCCTCTACTCTTGCAGATTATAACTTAAATGGAACAGTAGAAGGTCAATCTGCACAACCATATGACCTTGACTTAGTTGCATTATCTGGTTTAACAACTACTGGTATTCTTTCCAGAACTTCTGGTGGAGCAATGTCCACTAGAACAATTACAGGTACTGCAGGTAGAATCTCTGTTAATAATGGTGCGGGTATTAGTGGCAACCCAACTATTGATTTGGTCACTACAACAGTTAGTGCTGGTGATTATAATACGGAATCCCTGACATCTGTAGCAGGTTCACAGACAGTTAACGCTACAAAATTCTCAGTTGACGACAGGGGTCGTCTAACAAGTGCTGCAACTGTGCCTATCGCTACAGCAGTGGAGGGAACTACTGCACTAGATTATAATGCAGGAACTTCATACTCTAGGTATGCAATTATTAAAAATGCCTCGAAAGTATATCAGGCATATGAAGACATTGGTGCGGGTCAAGGTGCTCCTACTCATGGTTCTGGCGATTCTGGTGGGTGGAGATACCTCGCTGCCGAGAGCACAGAACAGAAGGGTCTTGCCTCTTTCGCACAGGAAGATTTTGATGTAGCATCTGGACATGTATCTATTGCTGCTGCAGGTGTAGATAATACACAACTACAAAATAATAGAGTTTCTTTTGCCGATGGTAATGCTGTTGAGCATTTTGAATTAGATCAAGAACTCACTGCTACTACTGGTTATCGTGGTTTCAATAAACTAAATTACGTTAAAGTAAATGATACCTCAGGTAATCTTCTGTTTGGTGCTAATAACACTGGCGATAGTGGTGCTGGTGAGGTCGATATCAATGTAAGAACATATATTTCTGATCCAGATATTACTCTTGATGGTGCAACTAATCAGACATTATCTAAAACTGGTGATGGACAACTTACATTTGGTCTATCTCAAAGTAGCACTGACAATAGATTCTTATCAATTACCTCAGTAAACGCAGGTTCTGGAACTGGTAATATTCTTCTCTCAGCAGATGATAATATTACACTTACTGCTACTGAATCTACTGGTAAGGTATTTGTTGAAGATGCAAGATTCCAAGATAATTATATTGGAACTTCTAATGCTACCATGCACCTTGATCCAGGTGATGATAGAGCAATCACAGGATTAGTAAGGATTCATGGAGACTTACAGATTGATGGAACTACTACAACAGTTAATAGCACAACGATCACGTCTGATGATCCTATTATTACTCTTGGTGGTGATACTGCTCCTAGTACTGATGACAATAAAGATCGTGGAGTTGAATTCAGATATTATGATTCT
>MDTC01215442.1_pt1 | contig 15530 bp, 12 predicted proteins | sample 811181 | NCBI WGS metagenome assembly MDTC01 (sample SAMN05326644, study PRJNA326480) | marine metagenome | isolation source: seawater | place: Pacific Ocean: North | collected 2011
CTCGAAACTCGGCCTCCCCGGGGGATTCACCCCCGGACCCCCGTGCAGATTCCCACGCTCCGCCGTTGCGAGTTCGTACCGCGTAAGCTCCGCTTTCGCAGTACGCCCTCGGTCGCCGTCGGTGGGAATCAGCCCGGACCGCCGGTTCCACGCGCCTTCTCGGCCCGCTCGCGCCGACGCTTCTCGCTGGCGGTGAGCGCCGCCAGCGCGGCCGGATCGATCTCGCCGCCGTCCTCCTGGTCGTTCGACCGGGCGAAGTCGGGGATCAACTTGGAGAGGAACGGCTTGACGTCCTGCATGACCAGGATGGTCGGGCTGGCGACGTAGATGGTCGAGTACGTACCGAACACGATGCCGAGCAGCATGGCGAAGGCGAACGCCCAGATGACATCCCCGGCGCTCGGCATGCCCATGAGTGCGGGCAGGGTCTCGCCGCCGAACAGCAGGAAGGGCAGGATGGCGAGGAAGGTCGTGACCGACGTCGCCAGCGTCCGGGCCATCGTCTCGTTGATGGAGACGTTGATGAGCTCGGGCATGTCCTTGCGGCGGTAGCGGTCCTGGTTCTCGCGGATGCGGTCGTAGATGACGATCGTGTCGTTGAGCGAGTAGCCGACGATGGTGAGCAGGGCGCCCACGATGGCCAGGTTGATCTCGAGCCCGACGATGACGAACACGCCCGCGGTCAGCGACACGTCGTGGAGCAGGGCCAGGACGGCGCCCGGGGCGAACGCGATGTCGAACCGGAACGCGATGTAGACCAGGACCAGGCCCAGGGTGATCAGGATGGCGACCAGTCCCTGGGTCGCGAGGTCACTACCGACCTTGGGACCGACCGAGTCCGTCGCGAGCACGACGAACTCCTGGGGGATCTTCTCAGCCAGCGCATCGGTGATGTTGTCGGCGATGCCGGGCAGACGCACGCTGATCTCGCCGCGCTCCTTGGCCTCGGCGACGGTGACGCCCTTCATGCCCTCGAGCACGCCCTCGATCTCGGACAGCGGAGGCGAGGTGCCGCTGGTGAACGGGATGGACATGCGCGCGCCCACCTCCGCCTCGGTGCGGGGCTCGCCGATGGCGTCAGCGCCATACTTCTCCCGCAGCTTGTCCATGACCTGGGCCTGCAGCTCCGCCGAGCCCTTGGTCGTGTCCTTGATGCGGATCTGGTATTCCTGATTGTCCTCCGGGCCGACGCTCTGCACGACGTCGTCGCCCAGCTGCATCTCCTTGAGCGCCTCGCGGATGTCGTTGACGCCCACGGGCTCGCCGTCCAGGATGGTGATCTCCTGGGTCTTGTCGTCCATCTCGGCGTTGAACTTCAGGTGGATCTCGGTGCCACCCTGGAAGTCGATGCCCCACTGGGGACCCGGGTAGCCGAAGAAGAGGATCCAGCTGACGATCACCATCACGCCGGAGATGCTGGCGAAGATCCAGCGCGGCTTGACGAAGTCGATGGTCAGCGAGTCGAGCTTGTTCTTGAGCCAGTCCATGTCGGCCTCAGATCCGCAGCCGCGCGGTCGCGCGTCGGGTGACGATCTCGAGCAGCGAGCGCGTCACGAACAGCGCCGTCAGCAGGGTGGTGCCGATGCCCATGAGCAGGGTGACAGCGAAGCCCTGGATGGTCACGTTTCCATACGAGAAGAGCACGACGCCGGCGATGGCGGTGGTGATGTTGGCGTCCAACACCGCCACTGCCGCCTTCTTGAAGCCAGCTTCGACCGCCTTTCTGGCGTGCTGGCCCATCTTGATCTCTTCTCGGATCCGCTCGTAGATGATGATGTTCGCGTCGACCGCCATGCCGATGGTCAGCGCGATGCCGGCGATGCCCGGCAGGGTCAGCGTCCAGCCGAAGAGCGACAGGCCGGCGAGCATCAACAGGATGTTCAGCACCAGCGCGATGTTCGCGATCAGGCCGGGACCCCGGTACCAGATGGCCATGAAGATGAGGACGACGAGGCCGCCCGCGATGGTTGCGATGCTGCCCGCCTCGATGGCCGCCTCACCGAGTGACGGGCCGATCTGGCGGACCGAGCCGATGCTGACCGGGGCGTTGAGCGAGCCCGTGCGGAGCACGACGGCGAGGGCCTGAGCGTCCTGCTGGGCGTTGACCTGCTGGCCCATCGTAATGCGCGCGCGACCGCCACAGATCCGCTCGTTGATGGACGGCGCGGACTGCACTTCCTTGTCCAGGATGATCGCGAACTGGTCGTCGACGTGCTCGCCGGTGAAGTCGCAGAAGATGGTCGAGCCGCGGGGCTTGAACTCGAGCTGCACGTTCGGCTGCTGGGTGCGCGGGTCGAAGCCGACCTCGGCGCCGTTGACGTCCTGGCCCGTGAGCACGACCTTGCTGACCAGCGCGTAGGCCCGGGAGCGCTGGCGCACGATCTCGCCGGTCTCGTCGTCCTGGTCGACGGCGAACTCGAAGAGCACCTGGCGATCCTTGGGCAGCATGCCCTCGGTGTGCAGGTAGTCGTTGAGCTGATCGACGTCTTCGTAGACGCTGGGAGGAAGCGCGATCTCGGCCTCGCGGAGGATGCGCTCCAGCTCGCGGCGGCGGAAGTCGGGGTCCACCAGCTTGAACTCGAGCACCGCGGTCTTGCCGATGGCGGACACCGCCGTCTTGGTGTCGGCCAGACCGGGCAGCTGCACGCTGATGCGCCCGCCGCCCTTGCGCACGACGACCGGGTCGCGGACCTTCGTCTCCGCGACGCGCTTGCGCAGCACGTCGAGGATCTGGGTGATGGCCTGCTCCTGGATCTCGTCCCGGCGGGTGCCGGTCATCTCGAAGCGGTGCCAGGTGCCCTCGTCGTCGGTGAGGCTGTCCAGGTACTCGTACTGGTCGGGCAGGGACTCGCCGAAGAAGCCCTGGATGGCGTCCGCGCCGTCCGAGGAGCGCACCTCGATGATCGGGTCGTAGCGGTTGCGGCGGGCCGCCTCGATGGTCAGGCCCTTCTCCTTGCCGTCCTCCTCGAGGAAGGTCAGGTCCCGGTTGGCCTGGGAGAGCAGCGCCTCGTCCAGCTCCACCTGCAGGGTGAGGTCGACGCCGCCCTGGAGATCGAGCCCCAGGGGCATGCGGGTGTCGGGCAGGATGGCGAGCAGCCACGCCGGGAGGGGGTTCTCCTTCACCACGGCCGAGTCGGTGTCGTCCGTGCCGTCGCTGTCGTCGCCGGCCTCCACCTGGGCCATGATCGGCGAGAGCACGCCGGGCATGGGGGTGACGGCGAGGTCCTCGGCGAGGCTGGTGTAGCCGCCGACCCCGGCCCAGCTGCCGGTCGTGACGCCGGTCGCGTCGGGGTCGTCCTCGGCCGGTGCATCGGGCACGACCACGCCGCGGACGGCATCGTCGACCACGAGGAACAGGGGCCCCGCGTCCGCGAACGGCGCGTCGACGGTGACCTTGCTGCCCGCGGCCTTGGTGACGTTCAGGTCCAGGGCCATGCTGCCGGGGGCGCCCCCGGCGAGGGCCGTGACCTCGGGCCGGCTCGCGATGGCGGACGCGGTGGTCGGGGCCTCGGCACCGTCCTCCAGCTCGAACTCGACCTGCAGCGGGTGCAGGCGGACGACCGGGGCGGGATCGATGTTGTCGATGATGTCCTGGTTCGAGACCGTGAAGTAGCGGCGCACCACCACCCGGTCGTTCTCCACCACGACGCCGTCGATCTTGAGGTCCGCGGCCTCGAGGCGCTTCTCCACCGCCTTCGCGAGGTCCTCGGGCTCACCCTCCAGGACCAGCAGCTCGAACTCCTGCTCGAACTGCTCGGCCTGCTGGTTGTCGTCCCGGATCTCCTTCGCCTTGTCGGCGTTGGGATCGGCCTGGAAGATGGTCGGCAGCAGCACGTAGGTGCTGCCGACGAAGAGCGCGGCGATGAGGCCGAGCCTGAACCACTGGGAGCCTTCCACCGGCCTACCCCTTCTTTCCGTCGGTGTCGGAGTCGCCGGAGGGCTCGGACACGCGGGAAGCGATGGCCTCCTTGTCCATGACCACCGTGGTCTTGCTGGCGATCTCCACCTTGATCTGCTGGTCGTCGACGCTGACGATCTTGCCGTGCATGCCGCCGCGGGTCACGACCCTGTCTCCGCGCGCCAGGCTGGAGAGGAGCGACTCGCGCTCCTTCTTCTCCCGCTGCTGGGGGCGCCAGATCAGGAAGTACATGATGGCACCCATCGCGCCGAACAGGAGCAGCATGCTCGTGATGTCCCCGCCAAACAGGCCCCCTCCGGAGGGAGCCGCTTGCGCGGGGATGAGCAGCCAGGCGGGCACGATGGGCATCAGGTCTCCGTGGGCCGGTAGCATCCGGCTGGCGGACGCGCGGAGGGGTCGAACAGACCACGCCAAGGGAAGCACCCCAGCGCTCCGGTCAACCCCGAAATCGAGGCCCCGTCCGGGTCCCAGCGCGAGTCCGGCCGGGGTTATCCGACCCCGTTGACGCTCGCCACCCGAGCCTCGGCGTGCAGGGCATCGAGGGCTACCGCATCGTCAGCGACGATGGCATCGCGGACCCGGGACATGAGGCTCGCGAGGTAGGTCAGGTTGTGGATGCTGACCAGCCGCTTCATCAGGAGCTCCCTCGTCTTTGCGAGGTGGCGCAGGTAGGCGCGGGAGTATCCGGTGCAGGTCTCGCAGCTGCAGTTCGGGTCGAGCGGACCGGGATCCTCGGCGAAGCGCGCCGCCTTCACGGTCAGCTTGCCGACGCTGGTGAACGCGGTGCCGTGGCGGCCGGCGCGGGTGGGTGCGACGCAGTCGAAGATGTCGACCCCGCGCTTCACCGCCTCGACCATGTCGGACGGAATGCCGACGCCCATCAGGTACCGCACGCGATCCTCGGGCAGGTGGGCCTCGGCTGCGCTCACCATGGCTGCCCCGAGCGCCGGGTCCTCCCCCACCGACAGGCCGCCGATCGCGTAGCCGTCGAGATCCAGGTCGGCGAGCTCGCTGGCGTGCTCGGCGCGCAGGTCCTCGAACATGCCGCCCTGCACGATGCCGAACAGGGCCGTGCGCTCGGGGTGGCGCCGGGCCGCCAGGCAGCGCTTCAGCCAGCGGGTCGTGCGATCGGTGGACTGACGGGCGCGCTCGCGATCGGCGTCGGGCACGAGGCACTCGTCGAGCTGCATCGCCACGTCCACGCCCAGCGCCTCCTGGATCTCGACGACCAGCTCCGGGGTGAGGAAGCGGATGTCGCCGTCCTCGGGGCTCTTGAAGCGCACGCCCTCCTCGGAGAGCTTCACGTGCTCCTGCATCGAGAAGACCTGGTAGCCGCCGGAGTCGGTGAGGATCGGCCCGTCCCAGGACATGAAGCGGTGCAGGCCGCCCATGCGCGCGATGAGCTCGTGACCAGGCCGGACCCACAGGTGGTAGGTGTTGGACAGCACCATCTCGGCACCGGTGGCCCGCACCTCGTCGAACGTCAGGCCACGCACCGTCGCGCGGGTGCCCACGGGCATGAAGGCCGGGGTGCGCACGGTGCCGTGGGGCAGGGTCAGGGTGCCGGCACGGGCCGTCCCGCACCGTGCCTCGACCTCATAGGAGCAGCATCGCGTCGCCATAGCTGTAGAACCGATAGCCGCGGTCGACGGCGTCTGCGTATGCGGCGAGCAGGCGCTCGCGGCTGCACAGGGACGCCACCAGCATGAGCAGGCTGCTCCGCGGCAGGTGGAAGTTGGTGATGAGCCCGTCCACGCAGGCAAAGTCGTAGGGTGGACGGACGAAGAGGGTCGTGGTGTCCGAGCCGACCCGGGGTACCCGGCTGCCATCGCGCGGGGTCGCCGCCTCCAGGGTCCGGGCGCTGGTCGTGCCCACGGCGATGACGCGCCCGCCGCGCTCGCGAGTCTGTGCGATCGCCGCCGCGGTCGCCTCGGGCACGGTCCAGGGCTCGGCGTGCAGGCTGCCCCGCGCGACATCCTCGTCGGTGAGCGGGCGGAAGGTGCCGAGTCCCACGTGCAGGGTGACCGTCGCGAAGCCGATGCCGGCCCGGTCGAGGTCGTCGAGCAGCTCGCGGGTGAAGTGCAGCCCTGCGGTGGGCGCCGCAGCCGAGCCGGGATCCCGCGCGTACACCGTCTGGTAGCGGGTGCGGTCCGCCTCCTCCGCCCCGCGGCCCAGGTAGGGCGGAAGCGGCATCTCCCCTGCCCTCTCGAGGACGTCGAGCACAGGCGCGTCGAAGCTCACCCGCACCTCGCCGGGCGCCTCCGCCGGCCCCTCGATGGTCGCAAACCCACCTCCATCCAGGGCGATCCGCGTGCCGGGCCGCAGCTTCTTCGCGGGCCGGGCCAGGGCGCGCACCGGACCCTCGCCCACCTCGAGCACCAGCAGCTCTGCCTTGCCCCCGGTCGGCCGGGTGCCGCGGAGGCGGGCGGCGAGCACCCGGGTGTCGTTGCCGACCAGCAGATCGCCCTCGCGGAGGAGTTCCGCCAGGTCGCCGAAGCGCAGGTGGGCGCTCCCCGTCCCCGACCGGGGCAGGTGCATCAGGCGGGACCCATCTCGACGATCGGCGGGGGACCTTGCGATCCGGTCGTCGGGCAGGTCGTAGTCCCAGAGGTCCAGGCTCGACATGGCCGGCCCTATAGCAGCTTGACCAGCGATCGGATTACCGGGCCGACCGCACAGGAGCACAGACCATGTCCGACAAGCGCCTCACCCGCCGCCGCCCCAAGACCGACGAAGGCGGCGCCACCCTGGCAGATGCGCTGTCCCGGGCGGGTCGTCGCGCGGCCCTGGATGCCGTGAAGTCCGAGACCATCGTCGAGCGCGAGGGTCCGGTCCAGTCCGTCCGCCGTCGCGAGCCCGGCAAGGCCCCCGCCGGCGAGGCGGTCCAGCCGACCGGCCCCAAGGTGGAGGTCGACCTGTCCGGCCTCGAGGCGCTGTCCCAGATGGACGCAGACGACCTCGCCGCCCTCTACGACGCGCAGCCGATCCACAAGCGCCTGACCGAGGGAGACCGCGTCACCGCCACCGTCATCCGCGTGTCCGGGCAGGACGTGCTGCTGGACGTGGGCGGCAAGACCGAGGCGGTCATGGAGGCGAGCGAGATCCCCGACCTGCACCCCGGCGAGACCGTGGACGCCTGGGTCGTGTGGTCCGACGGCGAGCAGGTGCGCCTGTCGACGAAGCTCCAGGGTCACATCGCCGCGTCCTTCCTCGAGGAGGCGGCCGCCGCCGGCGTGCCGGTCGAGGGCAAGGTCGTGTCCCACAACAGCGGGGGCTATCAGGTGAAGGTCGGCGATCAGACTGCCTTCGTGCCGATCAGCCACATGGACCGTCTGCGTGGCGCCGACCCCGAGACCTACGTCGGGCGCACCTTCTCCTTCGTCGTGCTCGAGGCCGGCGAGCGCACCGTGCTGTCCCGCCGTCGCCTGCAGGAGCGCGAGCTGTCCCAGCGCACCGACGCCCTGTGGGGCAGCCTGCAGCTGGGCGACGTGGTCGACGGCGTCGTGACCCGCGCGCTCGACTTCGGCGTCTTCGTCGACGTGGACGGGGTCGAGGGCCTGCTGCCGCGCTCGGCGATCACGTCGGACAGGGAGGCGGACCTGTCCGCCGAGTTCCCGTCCGGCCGCCAGCTGAAGGTGCGGATCACCCGCATCGATCGCGACGCCAAGCGCGTCAGCTTCGCGATCGACGGGCACCGGGTGACGCGGGCCGAGCGCGAGGCGCGCCCCGCAGCCGCCGGCAGTGCCGGCGAGAGCGGCTTCGGCACCCTCGGCGATCTGCTGGGCAGCTGGAAGAAGTAGTCACCGAGTGCAGGTGAACACCGGCCGCTGGTTCGCGTAGCTGCCCCAGCGGCCGTAGTTGTCGTAGTAGCTGCCGAAGTTGTGGGTCTCGCAGGACCCCTCGAAGTTGCCCGTCGGGTACGAGCTTCCCGTCTCGTAGCACCACATGCACTGGGCCGAGTTGTTCACGTCGCCGACGGAGGTGTGGCCGAAGTCGCGGGCCAGATCCGACAGCAGCGCGCTGTTCCAGGTCAGGGTGACCCGCGAGGCCGTGGCCGACAGGCCCACCGAAGAGCAGACCGTCGCGTGCTCGGAGGCATACGCCGCGTGGTCGGCCTTCACGAAGTAATAGCCCGCCCGGAAGCTGACGTTTCCTCCGCCCACCCGAACCTCGGCCGTGGCCGGCTCCGACGCGGTGTCCCCGTCGCTGGCGGTGACGGTGCAGACCCACTCCTGCCCCTGCGCCGTGTCCTCGGCGATGATCGTGTCGCCGATGAAGGCGGTGGTCCCGGTGCTTCCGGTCCACGCCGCCCCGTCGACAGTCCAGGAGAACGTGTAGCTGATCGCGTCACCATCGGCGTCGAAGGAGGGGGCGGCCACCTCGCACCAGATGTCGTCCTCCTCGGTGCCCGGCTCGATCCGCAGGGTCGGTGGGGTCGGAGGGGAGTTCAGGATCGCGACCGGCCCGGCCGTGTCCGGCTCGCTGTCGTCGAAGCCGTCGTTGGCGACGAAGCGGGCGCTGATCCGATCGCCCTTGGCGGTGAACGAGGGATCCAGGGTCGGTCCGGTCTGCCCGAGGTCGACCCCGTCGCGCACCCAGTGCACGGTGATGCCGACCGGATCGCCCTCCTCGTCGGTCGCCGAGGCGGATGCGGTGAGGGTGGTGTCGGTGTGGGCGAACTCCGGCGTGATGGCCGGCAACACGACCACCGGGGGCGCGTTGTAGATGGTCACGGACGCCGTGCTGGACGGGCCCGAGCCAAACTCGTCGCTGGGCCTTGCGGTCACCTCCCAGACCTCGCCGCGGCGGGTCTCGCTGGCCGGGACCCGGCGGTCAGTCAGCTCCGTGCGCTCCACCCCGTTGACGCTCCAGCTCCACTCCACCTCGACGATGTCGTCATCCGCGTCCTGGTAGACCACCTGGGCCTGCAGGTCGTCGTCCCCCCGCGGCTGCTCGGGGGTGATGCTGAGCCCGACCGTCGGCGGTGCGTTGCCGATGGTGACCTCGGCGCTGAACTCGGGGCCGAACACCTTGCCGTCCGAGGCGACGACCCCGACGCTCCAAACCTGACCGCGCTCGGTGAGGTCGGGCGGCACCGTGTCGGTCGTGACGTCGGCCACCAGCTCTCCGTCGACCCGCCACTCGTACAGGTAGTCGACCGGGTCGCCGTCGGGATCGATCGCGTCCTCGGAGACCCGGGCACGCAGCTCGGATCGTGTATCCGGAAAGCGTGGGTCGATCGTCACCTCTCCCGCAGTGGGCGCGGTGTTGCACGCGGCGAGCACGAGGAGCAGGGTAGGCAGACAACGCGCGAACATGGCGGACCTCCGAGGAGGTCAGGCTACCGCCTGCCGACGCCACGGGTGTTGCGGGGTGTGACGAGCCCGACGTCGCCCGCGCGGACGGGTCGGCTAGCGCTTGCCGTCCAGGCTGTCGTAGCGCGCGCGCACGGCCTTGAGGTCGTTGAACGTCAGCCGCTTGTGTGCCGGGTTGCGCAGCAGATAAGCCGGGTGGAACGTCGGCATCACCGGGATGCCGTGCAGCTCGCGCCAGTGACCACGGCTGCGGGTGATGCCGTCCGTCGTGTCGAGCAGGTTCTTCAGCGCGACCGAGCCGAGCACCAGGATGAGCCTGGGCTGGATGGCCGCGATCTGGCGCATCAGGAAGGGCAGGCAGGAGGCCACCTCCGCCGGGGCCGGGTTGCGGTTGTCCGGCGGGCGGCACTTGACGACGTTGGCGATGTAGACCTGCTCTCGCTGCAGCCCGAGCACGTGCACCAGCATCTTGTCGAGCATCTCGCCCGCCGCCCCCACAAAGGGCTCGCCGACGCGATCCTCGTTGAAGCCGGGCGCCTCGCCCACGATCATGAGGTCGGCCTCCGGGTCGCCGACGCCGAACACGATGTTGCGCCGGCCCTCGCACAGCCCGCAGCGGGTGCAGTCACCGAGCGCCTGGCGCACGTCCGCGAGGCTCTCCGCCCCGGGTGCAAACAGGGTCGAGCCCGGAGGAACGGCGATCAACGCCGGTTGTTCCTTGGTGGACGCAGAGCTGGTCGGGGCGCTCGCGGGAGGATCAGCTGGCGCCACCGCCTCGACGACGGGGTCCAGCACGGACTCGTCGACGACGCCCAGGGCACGGTTCGCCTCCAGCGCCGCGCGCACGTCCGCAACCAGGTCCGCCAGCTCGTCGCGCATCTCGCTCACCCCTGCCCTCCGTCGTAGCGCACGCCCAGGTCACGCAGCGCGCTGATCACGTCGAACAGGGGTAGCCCGATGATGTTGTTCCAGTCGCCGTCCACGTGCTCGAAGAGCCAGGCACCGTGCCCCTCGATCGCGTAGCCACCGGCACAGCCGCTCCCCTCCCCGGTGTCGACATACGCCTTCAGCTCGGCATCCTCGAGATCGGCGCGCATGGAGAGCCGGGTCCGCGCCACCGCCGCCCGCTCGTCCCCGGCCGGCGTCACCAGGCACCACGCGGTCACGAGATCGTGGGAGCGTCCGCGGAGCGACTGCAGCCGTGCCAGATGATCGTCAGGGTTCAACGGCTTTCCGATGGGAGCGCCTCCATCGTGGAGAACCTGGTCCGCACCCAGGACGATCTCCCCGGGACACCGAGCCGCCACGTCTCGCGCCTTGGCCCGCGCCAGAGCCAGGGCCACCTCGAACGGATCGGTCGTGTCCAGGGCGGCCTCGATCGAACGTTCGTCCACTGAAGACGGCACCGCGCGCACGCGCAGCCCCGCCGACTCCAGCATGCGCCGCCGAAACGGAGATGCACTCGCCAGGACCAAAGTCTGCAAGTTCGCTCCTCGAACCCCGAAGGTTGCGTGGTGGTCGGGGTCATCCAACCTGCAGCGCCACGACGCGCACTGCAAGCGCGTGCGTGCACCGCACACGACGTTGCTGTATGGGACCGCTCTGCTACACTCGCGGACGCGCTGGGGGCGCCCCGGCACGCCTGCCCAATCGGGGCGCGGAGGCCAGCTCATGAGCGGTGCGGTCGGAATCGACCTCGGGACCACGTTCAGCGCCATTGCCACGGTCAACAAGTATGGCGACGCGGAGATCCTCACGAACGTGGAGGGTGACCGCATCACGCCGTCCGTCATCCTCTTCGAAGGCAATGACGTCATCGTCGGCAACTACGCCAAGCAGGCGGCGGTCGTGTACCCGGAGCAGGTCGTCGAGTTCGTCAAGCGCCACATGGGCGAGGCGGACTATCGCTTCGACTATCGGGGGCGGTCCTACAACCCGGAGGAACTGTCCAGCTTCATCCTGCAGAAGCTGAAGCACGACGCGGAGCTGCGGCTCGGGCATCCGGTGGAACACGCGGTCATCACCGTGCCCGCCTACTTCAACGACCACGAGCGCCGGGCCACCATCCGCGCGGGTGAGAAGGCCGGCTTCAACGTCCTCAAGCTCCTGAACGAGCCCACCGCCGCCGCCTTCGCCTATGGGCTGTCCAATCAAGGCCAGGACCAGCGCGTCCTGGTCTACGACCTCGGCGGCGGCACCTTCGACGTCACGATGGTCGACATCGCCGGCAAGGAGATCAACGTCATCGCCACCGCGGGTGACCACCACCTCGGCGGCAAGGACTACGACGACGTCCTCATCGAGCACGTGGCCGCTGCCTTCCGCGACAAGCACGGCGTCGACCCGCTCTCCGACCTGCAGAGCTACCACGACCTTCGCCAGAAGTGCGTCAGCGCCAAGATCAGCCTGACTCGCCGGCCCAAGGTCAACATCTTCCACGACTTCGACGGCAAGGTCCTGCGCCTGGCCGTCACCCGCGAGCTCTTCGAGGGCCTCGCCGCGGACTTGATGCGCCGCTGCTACGACCTCACGGTCGACGTGCTCCAGGAGTCGGGCACCGACCCCAACGACGTCGACACGGTGCTGCTCGCCGGCGGCTCCACCCGCATGCCGATGGTCCGCAAGCAGCTCGAGCAGCTGTTCGAGCGCCCGCCGGCCACGGACGTCAACCCGGATGAGGCGGTCGCCAAGGGCGCCGCGGTGGTCGCCGCCATCGAGTACGCGCGGCTGTCGGGCGAAGAGAGCCCGATCGACATCCGCACCCACGACGTCACCAGCCACAGCCTCGGCATGGTGGTCTATCGGGATCGCGAGCTTCGGAACTCCAAGATCATCCGTCGCAACACCCGCATCCCCGCGGAGCAGACCCGCGACGACTACACGACCACCCACGACAACCAGACCACGATGGACCTGTGGCTGGTGCAGGGTGAGGACGAAGATCCGCTTCGCTGCACGGTTCTCGGCCACTTCGAGTTCTACGGGATCCCGCCGCGCACCGCCGGTCGCTCCCAGCTGTCGGTCACGTTCCGCTACAACGCCAACGGCATCGTCGAGGTCGAGGCGATGGACCTGGTCACCGGCCAGATCCTGCCCCACCGGATGGCCAGCGGACAGGTCAGCCTGGAAGACCTGGCCCACAACCGCGCCCCCATGCAGGTCGCGCTGGTCATGGACTGCAGCGGCTCCATGTACGGCCGCAACATCGACGATGCCCGGACCGCCGCCCGCAGCTTCGCCGAGCGCACGCTGGACATCGAGAACCGCCAGGTCGCGGTCGTCGCCTTCCCCGGCGGCACCAAGACCGCCCTCACCGCGGACATCAACCGCATCGGCCAGGCGCTCGACTCCCTCACGCCGATCGGCTCCACGCCGCTGTCGGACGGCCTGCACGACGCGCGGGACCTGCTCCGGCCACGGGCAGGCGTGCAGCGCGTCTTCGTGGTGCTCACCGACGGCCACCCCGATGACCCCGACGCTACCGTCGCCGAGGTGCACCGCCTCAAGGCGTCGGGCGCCCGGGTGATCACCATCGGCGTCGGCACCCAGGTGGAGCAGGACTTCCTGCGCAGCCTGGCCTCACAGCCCGACGACTACCACTTCTGCAACGAGTCGATCGAGCTGACGGGCACCTTCATCAACCTCGCCACCGAGCTCGCCGGAGGCTGAGCCGGCCGCGTCGAGCGACCCCTTCCCTCCGGGCCCAGCACCCCAGCACCTCACCAAGGACGACATCGTGGCCAACGACAACATTGCGGCAGTCAAGAGCGAGCTCGGGGCCCTGCGTCAGCTCGTCGAGCAGCGGCTGTCCGAGGACGGCGTCCGCGAGAAGGCCTTCGATCAGCTCTACGAGGAGCTCAAGGCCTACAAGGAGGACTGGCAGTTCCAGGCCGAGAAGCCGCTGCTGCTGGACCTCCTGCTCTTCTACGACTCGCTCAACTGGTTCCAGGAGAGCCTGGTCAAGCAGGAGATGTCGCGGGACGTGGTCGCTGACAGCTTCCAGTACCTGATCGACGAGTTCCTGGAGCTGCTCTACCGCCGCGACGTGGTGCCGATGGAGCCCTCTCGGGTGTTCGACCGCAAGCGCCACAAGGCGGTGCAGGTCGTCGATACCGAGGACAAGAGCCAGGATCAGACGATCCAGCAGGTGCTCAAGCGCGGCTTCAACCGTGGTGAGCGGATCCTCCGGGCCGAAGAGGTGGTGATCCGCAGGCACAAGGTGGAGTAGGCTGCCCTATGTCGGACACCCCGGACATCGTCCTCGGCATCGACCTGGGCACCACCTTCTCGGCCATGGCGTACGTCAATGCGTACGGCAAGCCCGAGATCGTGACCAACGCCGACGGCTACCGGACCACCCCCTCGGTCGTACACTTCTACGATGAAGATGGCGTCGTGGTCGGCGAGGAAGCCGTCAAGATGTGCGTCATCGAGCCGGAGAACGTGGTGCGCTTCATCAAGCGCTCCATGGGTGAGGAGGACTTCACCCTCGAGTTCTACGGCCGCACGTACACGCCCCAGGAGATCAGCGCGCTCGTCCTGCGAAAGCTCAAGGAAGACGCCGAGGATCTCATCGGGACCGACATCTTCGATGCGGTCATCACGGTGCCTGCGTACTTCAACTCGGCCCAGCGCGGCGCGACGGCCGAGGCGGGCTCCATCGCCGGCCTGAACGTGCTGTCGATCATCAACGAGCCCACCGCCGCCGCCATCGCCTACGGCGTGGACAAGCTGGGCGGGCAGCGCTCCCTGCTGGTCTTCGACCTCGGCGGCGGCACCTTCGACGTCACTGTCATGACGGTCGAGGACAGCAAGCTGACGACGCTGGCCAGCGACGGCAACGCGGAGCTGGGCGGCAAGGACTGGGACGATCGCCTGGTCAACCACATCGCCAGCAAGTTCCTGGAGGACAACGGCGCCGATCCCCGGGACGAGCCCGCCCCCTTCCAGGAGCTCTACGAGCGCTGTCTGGCCGCCAAGATCTCCCTGTCCACCAAGGACCGGGCGATGGTGCCGGTCAACTTCAAGGGCAAGCGCGGCGGCTACGGCGTCTCCCGAGACCAGTTCGAGGAGCTGACCCAGGATCTGGTGCAGCAGTGCGTCGATACGACGGACCTCGTGCTCGAGAAGGCGGGCATGTCCTGGGACCAGATCGACGACGTGCTCCTGGTCGGCGGCGCCACGCGCATGCCGATGATCCGGCGCGCCCTGCGGGACGCGTCGGGCAAGGACCCGGTCGACGACATCAATCCCGATGAGTGCGTGGCCCTGGGCGCTGCGCTCGCCGGCGTCTTCCGCCACCGCCCGGAGCACCCGGCCCTCGCCCACGCCCGCCCGGAAGCGACCCGCGCCGCACCTCCAAAGCGCTCGGTGAAGCTCCCTCCCCAGCCGGAGCGCCGCCCCACCAGCGCTGCGGCGATCGGCCTCGCCGACGGCGGGTCGGCCGCGGTCGGCATCCAGTTCCGCGAGGCCTCCCTCTCCGAGCCGCCGGCCCGCCCGCCCGTCTCGATGGGCGCCGTCGCCGGTCACCACGTCGACGGGCCCACGGAAGAGGACGACGTGCTGCCGGAGCCGGGCAGCCACCCCGACACCCCGATCTACGCCCTGCCCGGCGACGTCGAGATCCGCGACGCCACGACCCACCCGCTGGGCATCGTCGTGCTCGACCGCAACCGCCAGGAGCGCGTGGTCGAGCTGATCCCCGAAGGCACACCCCTCCCCCACGAGTTCCACGGTCGCTTCGCCTACGCGTACGAGAACATGCGCGCGGTCCGGGTCGAGGTGACGGAGGGTCACGGCAGCTACCGTGACGAGGTCACGGTCATCGGCAAGGTCGAGCTGACCGGTCTGCCGCCGCGCCCGCGCGGCACCCCCATCGATGTCATCTACCGCTACGGCGTGGACCAGATCCTGTCCGTGCAGGTGATCGACGTCGAGACCGGACAATCTCGCGAGGTCCGCATCCGCTTCGCCGGCGGTCTGGACGGGCCCGAGCTCGACGCTGCGCGATCCCGGAACCGCCAGATCCGCGTGACCTGAGCGTGCCGTGACCCCACGCCAGCTCGACGTCGCACACGAGTTCTGCGAGCGGGTCTCCGTCGACGACCTGCTCGACTACCTCGGCCTGGCTGCGGACGCGTCGGCCGACGAAGCGCGTGCGGCGCTCAAGGCCAGGCGACGCAAGATGCAGGGCATGCAGAGCAACCCCAAGTTCCGGGACGAGGCGCGGCTGCTGATCCGCAACTTCCAGGCCCTGGACGCGGTGCTCGGGAACCCGGGCGCCCACGTGCGCGACA